>ERZ779623.28-NODE-28-length-110136-cov-7.984003_pt1 | contig 110136 bp, 91 predicted proteins | sample MGYA00514189_ERZ779623 | MGnify/ENA primary metagenome ERZ779623 (study PRJEB29562, sample SAMEA4376712) | mouse gut metagenome | isolation source: Cecum | study: EMG produced TPA metagenomics assembly of the A DSS colitis mouse model was used to assess the... | reverse complement strand
TTACCTTACAATTAGGATATACCAAGTACTTGGAGAACTTACGTCAATATAAAGCCGATACGGAACACAAGAAAGTGTATGCGTGGTTTGATAATAGCGAAAAGAATCCTGCTAGTCGTGCACAGCATATAACTAGCCTGCCTGACAGCATTGATATTGTCGGATTGATGTATCCTTCAGAGTTAGCAACTTTTGAAAAAGAAGAAATAGTAACTTTACGACAGAAAGGAACAAAAGTAGCTTATGCCATCAATTATGATGAGATAAAAACTCAATATGAAGACCTTATTTCTACCCAACCAGAATTAGAGAATGAAAGCACATTCGACACTTTTCTAAAAAAAGAAATAGAAAAGCAACTAGCATATTCTGAACCATTTGATGGAATTATACTAAAGTTTATTGGGCAGAACCCCAAGTATATGACAGTTGAAGATAAAGCTGCTTATACAGCTAGTCAAAATATCTTTTTTAATACCACACTAGATTGGATTAATAAAAATGAAGGAAAATTCCTATCTTTACAAGGGAAACCCCAAAATGTAGTAGATAAGAACATTCTGTCCAAATTTCTTCATTTCATCATAGAAATGTATCAAGTAACGGATAAGAATAAATTCCCCCTCGCTATCCAAGACTATCTAGAAACCGGAGTACCTACAGACCGTTTCATCATGGCGGTCTCAACTCCTTCATTGGATGCATCTGATACAAGTACAGGCTATATAGGTAAAGAAAGAGCTATTATCGAAACCGCCTATTGGATTACAGCAGATGCTCAAGAATATGACAAATGTGGTATAGCTATTAACAATATCCAAAATGATTACTATCAAACAAATGGAAATTACCACAATGTGAAAGAGACTATTAACATAATGAATCCAGCCCCCTCCAAATAATTGAATGATTATGAAACTACAAAAATTATATGGTATTACGTTAGGATTACTAACTTTCATCTTTACAGGTTGTAACGATGATACAGAAAATTTCTCCAATAATATCTTCATGAGTTCTGTCAGCCCTGAAAATATACTAGTAAAATCTAGTATAGAAACCGATGAACGTACCTTTCAACTAGAAATAGCAAGGCCGGAAGAAAATGAAATTAATTTCACAATCAAAGTAGCTCCTACATTGGTGTCTGTATATAAGGACATCTATTATACAAATGATGTGGAAATGTTACCCGAAAAGCATTACTCTTTCTCAGCTACACAAGGGAAAATACCTTCAGGAAGCGTTATTTCTACGCCAATTACAGTTTACTTCAAAGCAATTAATGAACTGGATATTGACAAAGTGTACGTACTCCCCATTAGCATAGATAATGCTAACATTGGTATTTTAGCTTCAGCACAAACTTTCTATTATGTATTTAAAGGAGCATCACTTATTAATAAAGTAGCAAATATCAAAGAAAATAATATCTATGTAGAGTGGAAAAAGCCCGAAGTAGTCAATAACTTGACAACATTGACAGCAGAAGCTTTAATCCGCCCACACAGCTTCGATCATAATATTAGTACACTGATGGGAATAGAAGGTAAATTCCTATTCCGATTTGGCGATGATGGCGTACCCGCAAACCATCTACAAATAGCAGGGACATCAAGCGCGACAAACATACATATCAACCGGGATGTTCCGCTAGAAAAGTGGATTCATATTGCCATCACTTACAATGCCACAGAAAAAAATCTAAAAGCTTATTATGATGGAGAACTCGTCACAGACCACACCATGAATCTTGGTCCAATAAACTGGGGAGTACCACATTCTAATGAAGAAAACGGAAAACCACGTTGTTTCTGGATAGGCCGATCCTACAATGATGAACGTTGGCTGGATGCTGATATCGCAGAAATACGCATTTGGAATCGTGTATTAAGCGAAGAAGAAATCAATGCAAAAGATCATGCATATGAAGTAGATCCAGCATCTGACGGTTTGGTAGCTTATTGGAGATTGAATGATGGCATTAATGAACTGAAAGATCATACTACAAATGGAAATAATGCAACCCCTACTACTAGTTTAAAATGGGTAGAAGTGGCACTTCCTACCCAAAGCAATAACAACATATTACAGACTAAATGAATGAAGCTATGAAATATATAAACTTTTTTAGAATATTCCCAGCAATTGTAGTGTTTGCTTGCCTAAGTAATACACTTGCTGGTTGCGAAGATGATATCACAATATTATCAGGAAACAAAAAAAACTTCGAAAACATAGAAGGCATTTTCGGAAGTGTTAGATCGGCAGCCGGTGCTAAAGAATTAACTCCTATAACAATAACTGGAAACAAGAATGGAACAGGGCACTTATACTTTGAACTAAGTAAAACAACTGACAAAGATGTTACTGTTACATTCAAAATTGATGAATCTGCCCTAACTGCATATAATCAAGCCAATGGAACATCTTATACAATGTACCCGACAGATAAACTTTCCCTAGAAAACAATGGTATAGTAGTCATACCGTCAGGAAAAAGAAAATCATCTTCTATTGAACTAGATATTCAGCCTGGAGGAACAATAGGTAAAAACTATGCAGTGGCTGTATCCGCTACAGCTTCGGATGGTATAGAAAATACTACAAACAATCAATCATACATTTATTTAATTACTCCTCAAAATGCTTTGCCCAATACGGAAAAAGGGTCTGTCAAAACAATCTGTTATATTGAAGTAAACAATGAGAACGTTTTGAATGCTGGTGAATATACTATGGAAAACAGTAAAAAACCATTCTTCGACATTGTCAATATATTCGCTGCCAATATTCGTATAAATGAAGAAGGAAAACCATATGTACACTGTAATCCACAAGTAACTTTTGTTTTAGAAAATGTAGACAAACTTATACGTCCATTACAACAAAAAGGAATAAAAGTGAACTTAACTATTTTAGGTGATCATACAGCTGCCGGAATGCGAAGCTTAGGCAACGAAGCTGCTAAAGATTTCGCTAAAGAATTAAAATCTTATGTAGATATCTATGGACTTGACGGAATAGACTTTGATGACGAATGGGCAAACTATGACGAAGTTTTAAACTATCCAGGATTAGTACAACCTACACAAGAACAGTATAGCCGCTTAATCTATGAATGCCGTCAGTTGATGCCCGACAAATCATTAAGTGTATATTGGTGCAATCAAGAAAATGGAAAGCCTTCCATTAATTATCCTCTTGGAAATATTGAAGGAGAAACAGTCAACAATTTAATCGATTTCACCATTTTCGGTAATTATAATATATGGAATGAGTTATCCCATATCGATAAGGGAAAACAATGCCCATATGCAATAAATGTTACAGAAGACTATTTTGCCATTAATCCCGTATATCTGTCTAGAGTCAAAAACGAATGGGGATATTTTGCCATCTATAATTTAAGAGCATCAAAAATCTACAGTTCAAAGTTCAATGAAATAGCTCAGACATTATATAATGACAAAGTCCTATGGACTGAACAAGTGTACGGAAGAACAGACTTTACTCCTTCACGTTCATCTGCTATTAAAGATTACAACTATTATCTAGGAAATTGGAAGGTTTCGACAGCCCAACAATATAATTGGACAGGAAGTAGTTGGAGAAATAATTTCAACAAAATGGAATTTAACATCAGAATAGAAGAAAACGTTAAAAACGAGTCTTATTATGTATATGGATGGGCACCTTATAGTAAACTTCTAGAGCAATATCCATTAATGATGAAATATACAGGCTCAGATGTTAATCCACTCAGTATTCCAATGCCACAAGTACTTCATAATCCAGATGCAACAGAACCATTAATGTGGAAAATGCATTGGGCTACTCCCGGACGTACAGCCAATTCATGGACAATAGGAGGAAAAGAGGGAGAGTTTAGAGCAATAAAAAACAGCGATGGTTCAATCACCTTAAAACCATTCCCATTCAATGATAATAAAAATTGTACAGCTGTCCCGTATTGTTCTAATGATGAAGGAAATACATGGCTTTACACTCATACTATTTTCCAAGAATCACATCCGACTGGTCTCAATTATGAATTAACAAAGCAATAAAATTATCTGATTTCATACTTATTTATCCAAGGCAACTACTCCACCTGTTCCTTCGGATAATTCACCAAGTACAGAGTCTTTGTCGCACGTGTGAACGCCGTATACAACCAACGAAAATAATCAGGAGTCAAATATTCGTCCGTCATATATCCTTGATCCAAGAACACATTCTGCCACTGTCCGCCCTGTGCTTTATGGCATGTCACCGCATACGCATACTTCACTTGCAATGCATTATAATGCGGGTCAGCTTTCATCTTCTTCATCCGGTCACGCTTATTAGGAATATCTATATAGTCTTCCAATACCGTATAAAACAATCGGTCATTATCCACCTTCGGCAATGCAGGTGCGTCTGAATGTAAAGTATCCAACAACAAATTAGCATCCAGTTCAAAATCATTCTGGTCGGGAAACCGAAGGGTGACTTCGGCAAAACGGAAACCGTACATCTCACGAGTACGACGAACACGACGGACAATAGCAATTTCACCATTGGCTATGAAGTCCATCTCTTTATACTTCTCCGTCCAGTAATAATTATTCTTGGTAACCATTAACATATCTCCTGTATTCAATTCATCTTCACGCCAAAGAATCTGCGCACGTATTCCGTTATTATAGAGGTTCGCGCGTTTATTAGAACGACAAATTACAATTGTTTCGTCCATTCCGTCATGGTCATAGCAATTGTTCAGTTCGTCAATTAATTCCGTGCCCGGTACTACTTTTATATCGGGGAACCCTGTTACCTTTATCTTAGGTAAAGAGTAACATTCATCTTCCGCAATCAACTGCCTCAATTGTGTAGCATTCCATAGAATACCGGACTCTTGTACTTGGCGGACTACCTGAGTCAAATCTACTTCACGCACTTCAAGACCATACCCCTTCAATGCATCACCAAAGAGTGCCGGACTCAACTCCTCTCCTACCGGAGGAAGCTGCGCTGTATCACCCATTAGTAAAAGACGACATCCCTGTCCCGAATATACGAATTGCACCAAATCATCCAACAAACGCCCCGTACCAAATACACTACCGGACAGCCCCTCATTCGAAATCATGGAAGCTTCATCGACAATGAACAACGTATTTGTAGCCAGATTGTCATTGATCGAAAAGTTACTCAGTTCGTTAGAGAAAGATTGTTGTCTGTATATTTTCTTATGGATAGTAAAAGCGGGATGTCCGGCATATGCCGAAAAAACTTTCGCCGCACGACCTGTCGGAGCCAACAAAACAGACTTTTGCTGAAGCTGATCCATCGTTTTCACCAAGGCTCCTACTAGAGATGTTTTACCGGTACCGGCATACCCTCTGAGGATAAAAACTTCGTCCGCCAAAGTGGACAGAAGAAACTCTGAAAGAGATTTTACAGCAATTTCCTGCTCTAAAGTTGGTTGGTAAGGAAAATTTTCCTTAATTTGCCTTTCTAAATAGTTATTTATCATTTTTGTACGAGAAAAAAGTTCCCTGAACTATCGTATTTAAATTAATTTATTCTATTTTTGCGATGCGAATATAACAACTAAAAACATAATTTATCATGAAAACAGTATTTAATATTGTATTGGTGCTCTGTGCTGCTGCACTTGTTTACATTTGCTACAACAGCATCATGGGTCCTATCAATTTTGAAAACGCAAAAAAAGACAGGGAAAAAGCAGTCATTGCCCGCTTGATTGACATCCGTAAAGCACAGCAGGAATACCGCACACTGCACCACGGAATGTACACTGACAAATTCGATTCACTGATTGATTTCGTCAAGAATCAGAAGTTGCCGTTCGTTATGAAGATGGGAATGTTGACAGACAAACAGTTGGAAGATGGTCTGACTGAAAAGAAAGCTATGTCTATCATCGAAAAAGCGAAAAAGACAGGCAAGTATGACGAAGTTAAGAAGTGGGGACTTGAAAACTTCAAGCGTGACACTATGTGGGTAGCAGTAATGGATACTATTTTCCCGAAAGGATTCAATGCAGACTCTATGAGATACATTCCTTACAGTGGTGGTGCAGAGTTTGAAATGAATGTTAAAAATGATACTGCTAAATCAGGTGCTCCTGTATTCTTGTTCGAAGTAAAAGCTCCGTACGAAACTTATTTGGGCGGACTTGACAAACAGGAAATCATTAACTTAAAAGATGTTCAGAGCAAACTGGGTAGATACTGCGGTTTGATGGTAGGTTCTATCGATACTCCGAACAATGGTGCTGGTAACTGGGAATAATGATTGATTTTACTAAATCAAAACAATATACTTTATCCATCCGTCTTAGTACGGATGGATTTTCTTTTTCTATCTATAACCCGATTCACGACGACTCTCTGTCAATCATAGAGAAAGAGATAGAACCCTCTCTATCCCTCACCGCCAACCTGAAAACGGTTTTTCACGAATCGGACTTCTTAAGCCATCCTTACAAACGGGTGAATATCATGATGGCCGGCAAACGTTTTACGATTGTGCCACTGGAATTGTTTGAAGAGGAACAGGCTGAACTTTTATTTTATCACAATCATCAGAAACGAGAAAATGAAACGGTGGTTTACAATATTCTGCAAAAGAATAATGTAGCTGTCATCTTTGGTATAGACAAAAGTGTCTGCACTTTTCTGAAAGAACAGTATCCCGAAGCTCGCTTTTATTCGCAGTCCACCCCGCTTATTGACTATTTTTCTGTCAAAAGCAGACTGGGAAACAGCAAAAAGATGTATGCTTCCATACGTCAGGAAGGTATCGATGTCTATTGTTTCGAACGGGGACATCTCCTTCTCGCCAATTCCTTTGAATGTACGCATACGGAAGACCGTATCTACTATCTGTTGTATGCCTGGAAGCAATTGGAATTTAACCAGGAACGGGATGAGCTTCACCTCACCGGAACACTTCCGGACAAAGAGATTCTTATGAACGAACTGAAAAAGTTTATCTTGCAGGTATTCATTATGAACCCTGCCACTAATATTGACATGCAAGCCTTATTAACATGCGAGTAATCAGCGGTATATACAAACGAAGAAGATTTGACGTGCCACGAACGTTTAAAGCACGTCCTACAACAGATTTCGCCAAAGAGAATCTGTTTAATGTACTCAATAACTATATTGATTTTGAGGAAGGAATAACTGCACTTGATTTGTTTGCCGGAACCGGCAGTATCAGTATCGAACTCGTTTCCCGGGGATGCGACCGCGTTATCAGCATTGAGAAAGACCCCGCACATCATTCATTCATCGCCAAAATCATGAAAGAGGTGAAGACAGACAAGTGTCTGCCGATACGGGGTGATGTTTTCAAGTTTATCAAGAGCAGCCGAGAGCAGTTCGACTTCATCTTTGCCGATCCGCCTTATGCTTTAAAAGAGTTGGAAACGATACCTGAACTTATTTTCCAGAACAATCTTCTTAAAGAAGGGGGATTATTTGTACTGGAACATGGGAAAGATAATAACTTCGAAGAGAATCCGCACTTCATTGAAAGAAGAATTTATGGAAGTGTAAACTTCTCTCTGTTCCGCTAAACCGGATTAAAACTATTAGAGTAGCGGAGCCAATAAACGTACAATAGACTCCGCTGCCTTTTGTCTCCACGAACGCCTTACCCAGTTCTTCAAGAATATCTGTGTACTCTCACGCTGATCCTGAAGGAATATTTCTTTCATTTCGAGTGCAGTGTTTACATCGTACATAAAAGCATTCACCTCAAAATTGTGCTCAAAGCTACGAAAGTCTATATTAGTAGAACCTACGGTAGAAAGCAAATCATCCGAAACCATGAGTTTGGAATGCAGAAAACCTTTCTTATAGAAATAGACTTTCACACCTGCCTGCATCACATCTGCCAGATAGGAATGTGAGCCAAGATGGGTTATCCTGTTGTCGGCACGTTCCGGCAACATCAGACGTATGTCCACCCCAGACAAAGCCGCGGTCTGCATGGCAGCCAGTATTTGTTCCGTCGGCAGGAAATAAGGGGTTTGCATATAGAAATATTTCTTGGCATTAGTAATCGCCATAGTCAATCCCTGCATTATTTCCTTCCAAGGGCCGATAGGTTCACTGGTGACAATCTGCACTAAAGAACTACCATAAGAGTCTATTCTCGGAAAATAACGGGAAGCTGTAATCAGCGTACGGTCAACGAAGTACCAGTCAAGCAAGAAGGCAGTCTGTAAACCATGTACTGCTTTACCTTCAAGCATGATATGCGTATCACGCCAAATTCCCCATGAAAAGCCGCGCATATAACGTTCCGCAAGATTCATTCCACCCACAAAGCCTACACATCCGTCAATAACGACAATTTTTCTATGGTTCCGGTAATTCACCCTACTGGTAAATAAGGGAAAGCGCACTTTCAGGAAGCTTCGCACCTCGATGCCCGCATTACGCATTTCTTCAAAAAAGCGATTGGGGACATGCCAACAGCCTACATCGTCATAAATCACTCGCACTTCAATTCCCTGCGAAGCCTTTTCTATCAACACATCCCTGACCAAACGCCCGATAGCGTCATCCTCAAAAATATAATATTCCATATGAATATGCTGCTTCGCTTTCTGAAGTTCACGCAATAATGATTGCAGTTTGGTATACCCCTCAGTATAGACAGCTACACGGTTTCCTTCGAAAGGAAATGCCTGATTGGTATGCTGAAATAGTTGGATCAGGCGGGAATATTCATACTGGACTTCCGAACAGTCCTGAGCCAGATATTCCGCCATCGGCTTCTTCAGCAGACGGTCGTAGCTCTTCTGACCGATAATACGTTCACGACGCTGGCTCCGCCCAAAGAAAAAGTAAAAGACAAGACCTACAATAGGAAGGAATAGTAATATCAGTATCCAAGCCATAGTTTTAACCGGATTCCGGTTGTCAAGAATGATAATGACAATCGTGCCGATGATGGCTCCAAAATAGAGAATATCAAAAGCCACCGTTGCTATCTGACTAAGTACATAGTTCCAATCAATCATAGGAATCTCCTTTTAAACGGATACTGAACAACAAATATAAAGTAAATTATCGGATAAACAAAAAAGTCCCGACGACAACTATCAACTGTTGTACCGGGACTTCCTATCTTATAAGAATTTACTTACAATTAAAAACGCATCATTCTGGTTGGCCCCCCGTGAGGTCCACGCGGTCCGCGATGACCACCACCATCGAAACCACCCTGACGCATATTTCCACGGGCTTCCTTATTTCCAAATATATTCAGACGATAAGAAAAGCGTAGCATACAATAACTGTTGATTCCGTTGTATTCAGAAACAGAGCGCATATCGGCAGTCAGCGAACGGCTGATATTGGATTGCTGTTTCAAAATGTCATATACTTCAAAGCTGATGGTCGCAGCATTTCCCTTCAAGAAGTTCTGGGCAATCTGAGCATTCCAGATAAGTTCGTTTCTGTTCATACTGGCGTCACGGTAGCCACGACGTGAATTGTTAGTTATATTGGTAGACAACGTCATATTCCATGGCAAAGAAACATTGGTACTGGCACCATATCCAAAAGTATATGGTTCCTGATTGTTTTCCGAACGTAACTTGTTACGTTCAAAATTATAATTAATTGAACCATTGATAGTAAACTCAAACCAATCATTGCGGAATGTTCCATTCAGATTCTCTGCTAAAGTCAATGATGTACTTGTATTCTTATCATTCACCTTAGTACCTTCATTATAAAGGAAAGATACATCGTTTGTATAGTTGGCACGTGAAAAAGAATTAATTGTAAAACGTTTGTCTTTCAAAGCTGTATTAAACCCAAACATACCCATAGCAGTCCAATAACCATTAATATTCTCCGGCTGTGAGATTGTTCCACCAGTCGTCTGATTATAATTAGTCGCATTGGTAATTTTGTTTTGAGTCATATTAAAGTTGGCATGTGCCATCATTCCGCGTTGTTTATCAGCATTATATGTATTATAGAACAAGCGCATAGAGTGAGTAAAAGACGGTTTCAGTCCCGGATTACCTTTAGTGATTCTCAGCGGATTCGAGTCATCAGTTACATCCAACAGATTCTCCATACTCGGCTGGCTTGCACGTCCCCGATACGTAAAGCGTAACTGGCTCACTTTAGAAAAGCGGTAACGGAAATCAACATTAGGAGCGAAATTGAACACATTTCTTTTTACTACAGTATCTATTTCTGCTTTCTTATAATCCAACCTAGTGTTCTGTGGTTGCAAGGACATTCCAAAGTTAAATCTGTATTTCTCTCGGATAATATTCATCCCTGCATTAATATCATGATTATAATATTTATACTGAGCATATTTACTCAAGTTCATATCCTTATTAGCTTCGTATCCTTCAGGCAACCCGTCACCGAAGTTCCAGAACCAATCTTGATTTTTTTCTGTTTCTGGGATCAAGCTATATGTACTTCTGTCACTTTCACTATATTTATATTGGAACTTATAACGGAATTGCAAAAAAGTTGCTTTCGCAATCGGCTCATTATAAGTCAGTTCAGCCGTATAATCGTAGTTTTTGGTCGGAGAAGTTATATATTGCTTACGCTCATCATCTTTCATTTTAGCATCAGGGTCAAAATAACGTGTCAATGATTCACTAAATTGCTCACTATCGTTATCTCCATAACCAAACGTCCCACGAAAAGTTATATTTCGCCCCATATTATTCAACCTTCTGTTCACCTGTAAGGAAGCATTAGCAGACAAGCTATTACTTTCAGACGCAGACTCACTGTTGCTGGCATTAACACGAATATCCTTCAAGGGATCATCCGTATTCGCCCACTGAATCTTATTCAAAAACTTATTAGGATCAGATACCAAGTTGAACGGATCTTCATTGAAAGTACCCGATTCGGAAATAGAATACCCTTTAGATTTCCCATAAGAAACATTTGGTCGGAAAATGATATTAGTCAATGTATCCGGCTTCCATTCCAAGCGGAAATCAGCATTAAAATTCATATTCTTATTACGATTTTTACTATTCGAGTTAGAATATGAATTTCCTTTATCCAAGAAACGCTCTGAATAGTTTTTAGAATCAGCATCACGGTCACTATAATTATAGCGTGCACTACCGCCTAATTCAAGTTTCTCCGTTTGAGTGGCAAAATTAGCTCCAAGCATCTTGGTAGCAGTCAGACCATTGCTATTCCGAAAACGTGGTCCGCCACCGCCACCGGAGAATCCCTGATCGTTCACATTATTAGCAGAACCTATTAAAGAAAACTGGCTATTATCGACAAAGCGGTTCAGCATCAAGTTGCTTCCATAGCGGTCTTCCGTACCACCGGCAACACTAGCATTACCGAACCAGCCTTGGTTCATTCCTTTTTTCACTTTCAGGTCGAGCACCGTTTCCTCTTCCCCATCATCTATTCCGGTGACGCGAGCCAAGTCCGATTTCTTATCATACGTTTTCAGTTTATCAATCATATTGACCGGCAAATTCTTCAATCCGGTTTTCACATCACCGCCAAAGAATTCTTTACCGTCCACCATAATCTTCTTCACTTCCTTACCATTGATTTTGACATTACCGTCATCATCAATCTCCGCTCCCGGTAGTTTCTTTACCAACTCTTCGAGCATGGCACCTTCCGGAGTACGATAAGCTGTCGAGTTATATTCCAAAGTATCTTCTTTCACTACCACTTGCGGAGCCTCAGCAGTAATCACCGCTTCTTTCAGCATGACAGCGTCCGGTTCCAATGCGATTGTTCCCAACTTCTTATCGGGGGCATTGGCAGCCAGTTGAACCGGTACAAATTTAGTTCGGAAGCCGATATAGGAAACCTTCAATACATATTTCCCGGCTTTCACTTTGGGGAGAGTAAACCAACCTTGATTACTACTGGCTATACCAGCAGCATAAGCACTATCGGGCAACGACAACAATTGAACAGTAGCCTGTGCTGCCGGTTCCTTTGAGTCGGATTCCACAACACGTCCCGAAACAGTAATTACCTTATTCTGTGCAAAAATTGAGAAGGTGCATAGCAACATCAACACCAACCCTGCAGAAATTCTTTTCATTTACCTAAATTACGATTATATTAGTAGCAATAACAATGTCTTTTTGACAAATAGAACCGCAAAAGGTTTAATTGAAAAGAAAATTATCTTTTAAAGAATCGATCAACGAGCGCTTTTTTCAGACCAAACTCCAAACAAAGCACATTAAAGATTAAAAAGGTAAGAAAAGAAGAAGTATCTACATTAATCACATCTCCTTGCATAACACGCCACAACATCCCCCCGAATACGAACAGAAATGTCAGGAAGATTGCATTGCGGACAGCCGAGTTACGGATTTGCTCCGTTTCGCGACTCTCATGCTTGCTAAGAGCGAAGATTATCAACAAGCATCCTGCCATCATCAGCAACTTTGTACATTCTTTATAAAACAATAGGTTGCTATCGGTCACCACTCCCCGCATTACCAGAAGAAAAGGTATGAACAGAGCTATCAACAAGACCACATATCCCAAAGGACGACAATATACAGGTAATAATGCTTTCATGATTGAACGTTTTAACGGGACAAAAGTAAGTATAAAAAAGATATTTTATATACATTTGCAGGGTAAAAAGCAAAAGAATCATGAGTAAACAAGAAGTTATTCTCTGTGAAAGCTTGGAAACGAGCCTGAGTCGTGCCATTGAGCAGTGTCCGCATGACAAATTATTTATCCTCACAGACGATCATACCTGGCATCTCTGTCTTCCTTCACTGAAGGAAACTACCTTACTGAAAGATGCCATTGAGGTCTGTATTGGAGCTGAAGACGTACACAAAACGCTGGAAACCCTTGCTTCAGTCTGGATGGCATTGAGCACCCAAGGGGCTACGCGCCACTCGTTACTTATCAACCTCGGTGGCGGGATGGTGACAGACTTAGGTGGTTTTGCCGCAGCTACATTCAAACGTGGCATCTCTTATATTAATATACCAACCACCCTACTAGCTATGGTGGACGCTTCCGTCGGCGGAAAGACAGGGATCAACTTCAACGGACTGAAAAATGAAATCGGTGCATTCGCTCCGGCAAGCAGTGTATTGATTGAAACAGAATTCCTGCGTACGCTGGACGCACACAATTTCTTTTCAGGATATGCAGAGATGCTCAAGCATGGCTTGATCAGTAACGTCGCCCATTGGGCTGAGTTGTTAAACTTCAACACTTCCGATATTGACTATACTGCCCTCAAACGACTGGTTGGTGAATCGGTGCAAGTAAAAGAAGACATTGTAGAACAAGATCCTTTTGAACACGGTATCCGCAAAGCACTAAATCTGGGACATACCGTCGGACACGCATTTGAAAGCATGGCACTGGCGGAAAACCGTCCGGTATTGCACGGATACGCAGTAGCTTGGGGAATCGTATGCGAATTATATCTGTCTCACACTAAAGTAGGCTTCCCGAAAGAAAGAATGAGACAGACTATCCAATTCATCAAAGACAATTACGGTGTGTTTACGTTCGACTGTAAGAAGTACGAACGACTCTATGCGTACATGACGCATGATAAAAAGAACACTTCGGGGACAATTAACTTCACGTTACTGAAAGATATCGGAGATATCTGTATCAATCAGGCTGCCGACAAAGATACCATTTTCGAAATGTTGGACTTCTACCGCGAATGTATGGGGATTTAATCCCCATACTTATTGGCAAATATCATACAATCTGCCTGCGCTGTTTTTAATCTGAACTACTCATTCGGTACTGAGACAGTGACATACCTGTATGTTTTCTGAAAAAACGTCCGAGTGAAGACTGATTAGCAAAGTTTGTTTTAATTGCTATCTCCTGAATATTCAAGCTTGTGTTTTTCAACAAAGCCTTTATTTCCAATATGATATATTCTACAATCCAGTCTTTGGCGGATTTTCCGCTTGTCTCTTTGATAACCATAGTCAGGTACTTGGAAGTAATGCACAATTTATCTGCATAAAAAGCTACATCCTTATTTTCTTTGAAATGCTTCATGATAAGCCCGAAGAATTTATTAGCCAATTCTTCTTTACGCGTATCTTTCCGCACGGTCATCAAAGCGGATTCTTTCTGATAAGCATTGAACAGCTCCAAATACAGATATCTCAGCAAATGGGTTATCAACTCACGTCTATATACATCCTGAGACTTCACTTTTTCTTTTATCATTCCCAGGAAATTGTATATCCGGGGAATATCACGTTCCATTTGCGGATACCAATAATGGGTTCGCATATAGAAGAAGAAATGCGGGGAGAATCGTGGAACTCCACTTAACGCATCACTAAACAAGGAAGACGAGATTACCATCGAAACGGTTGAGAAATCTTCACTAGGTTCACTGAATGAGACAAATTGTCCGGGTAATAATATAATAAGTTCCTCCGGCTGTATCCAGTGTACATCTTCGTGTACAGTAAGTTTCGCCCTTCCACTCAAACAATATACAATCAAAGCCGATTGAATATTAGAAGGATAAGAAGTTAGAGGAAGATATTTCAGATTCTGATAAAATTTAAAATCGTCACCCAAGACGTATATCTCTAATGTCTCTCTATTTTTAATGTCTAACATTTAACACCTTTCTATTCTAAACTAAGTCTTATACTACAAATGTATAACTTCCTAAAATACCATATATCAAAAAAGGAAATATAGTATCATACTAAAGAAGTCACACACCCTTTATTTGCATTAATTCATAAACAAACTCACTGATTGATAGTTCGTTTCGCAATTCCCCATTTAGTTTTTATTATATACTATCCAATATATAATAGTGTTTTTATGCAAACATTGTCTTTTCGAACTACTTAATGAAAAATATGAGTTTGTTTACTAATTCAAATAAAACGGAAGTTCAACCTATTAGCACAGATATCTAAAACAATATTGCCAAAGTCCCTATATTTATAACCACTATTCATAACACAAACTTAGAAAATATTCCGTACTTTATTTCACTTATCATCAAAAAAATAATCATAAACCGCGGAAGTACACTACAAAATTCACAGGAATTATTTGCTATTTCAAAATTAATCCGTACTTTTGCATCCGCAATTCGGGATGTAGCTCAGCCCGGTAGAGTACGCGTCTGGGGGCATTGAAATGAGTAAAAGATTTTCATCATACAATCATATATAAAACAAGGAGTTAGATAGTTATCTAGCTCCTTTATTTTTATACCGATTAAAATTCGATTAAAGTTTTCGGGATATTTAGTCCAAACTAAAGCAAATTGCAGCGTAAACTCTCTTTTGCGTTCTTCGTGTTTTTATCACAATAAATACTTTACCACAGACTCCCAATTTGGAAATCGTTCAGAACCGAACAAGATAAGTTCACCTTTAAAATCGGCAGCACCATTCTTTTTCCTGTCATCTATTAAATAGTCACCTGCATTCAAGTTTTTATGGTGCGACAAAATCAAACGTTTATAGCATACTTCACCCAAATAACGCTTCACCCATTCTAACTTATCAGACCATGCACTTGGGTTATCCCATGGAGCTGTTGATAAAATGTAAATGTCGTATTTGTCTTTTAAACGGTTCATGGCATCTATTGCCCCTTCATTGGGTTGCATTTTTGCAAATATATTAGGGACTTCATCATAGCACCCCGCATATCGGCTTTTTAACTCCTCATTTAAGGCGTCTATGCCCGATTGGAAGTTTACCAATACATTATCCATATCTACATATAAAACTTTCTTATTTGAGCACCGTTCGAAGTACTCTAGCCCAGTCTCTATATCCATTATATTATTGGTCTTATTCTACTTTTATACACATATCCTTTTATTCCTTTTGCAGTTTGCACAATATACCAACTATCATTGGTTTCCCAATAAGTGAATACTTCCCCGTTCACAATTTTACCTATAATTTCCGAATTTGCACTATTTGATTTACGGATATTTGTATAGCCGTCGGGGTCGTCTATAACACCTTTACAAGATGCGATAGATGATTTATTTTGCAATAGACTTCTATTTATTACAGGAACGAACAACTCATCCAGCCCATACTGATTTTGTATTCTAAATGCGTATTCTTCATCACTACCAGTTGGCTCTTCATACATTTTTAATGTTTTATTCAAAGTGCTAACAACATAGTCAATGCCCTTCAAATCTTTTCCAGCATAAAAATAAGTTTTATCCCCTTTTTCATCTGTCTGAATTTTACATAAGTCAATGACAATCTTAAACTCTTCAGCATTCACAATATTGCCATCATCACCCATAATCGGTGAAACATATTCTATTAAATATTTTTCAGTTCCTGGTAGATTTGAAATACAGGCATTTATAGTCTCTCTCTCATTAAAACTAAAGGCAGACATTAATATTTTTATTGAGCGTGTAAATTCCAAACCTTTTATTGATACTGTTTTAGGAAGTTCCCCATAATTTAATATGTCGTTTTTTTCCAAATAAGAATGCTTTTGGGGTTCATGATAGCTACATATATACGCTATACCATTATCATACTCATTTGTACGTATTTTTATTTGAGTAGTTTTATAAAATTTTCCATAAGGATACCAACTATAAGTATTGTCATTTTCTGATATTAAATCACTTTCAAAAGCTAGTTTTCTCATTTTATTGTATAGAGCAATACTTTCAGCTCTTCCAGAAGCGATATTATCGGTATAAAAAGTAATATATAAATCCACTCTATCATCAGTTGTAAACGGAAAGATTTGACAAGCCAAATCTCCTGATACTTTATATAAGAAAACTGAATCATTATTAATTTGTTCCCAGTCTTTACAGATATATTCAACTTCGTTTTTAAAATCAACCTCGTTCATGTGATTAGCTTTATACTCAAAAGCACTTAGCACTTTCACTACGGTACGTATAACATCATCTTCCGACAACTTAGGAGTAGTAGGCTTATTATTGACACATCCATAAAGCAAAGCAGTTATGAGAACTGTTGTTAGCATAAAGCTAATTGTAGCAAAAAGCATAGTTCCTTTCATAATACCAAAGATTTGATTTCCCTAGCCCCAACAAGAAAGGTTTGTATAAAAAAGAAAGCGTGAGGCTGTTAGGATTATCTGTTTTAGAGGTTCTGGACAAACCTATCACACGAGATAAAACGACACCCCACGCTAAACTGTATATATCATTTGAGTATGTATATACGGCTAGCATGAACGTTTGTATCGCCAATCCCCGTGTGATTCGAAATTGTCCAGATTTCTAAAAACGGGATAAAGCTAAACGCTTCCATAATTAACTATGTCCACCAAACAGGGGTAAACCTGTATGATGCGACAAATATAGTCAAAATTCCACGTCCTACAAACGTTTTTCGGGGTGTCATGGAACAAATTTATATAAAACTTGATACCCAACAAGGATTTAGGGAAAGAACTTCGATGAGGCTTCCCAAACTTTTTATATCACTTTTGTCAATGAAACGTCACTATTAGCCCTATCACTATGCCCTTTCCCTACCTTTTCACTACATATCTACTCCAATCCATTCTATTTTAATCCTATATGACATTCTCATATTACCACCTGTACTCTACTCCTACCCCTAGCTTGTTACATCATTTACGGGTATCATCCAACTAATGTGAACACCCTCCCCCCATTCTTTTTTATGATAACTTGGAAATGGAATATCGACTCTTAGCAATAGCCTCATCACATACTTAATCATAGAGACTCGTTTTTGAGCGATATTAACCATTCTATCCCCTAACCGAGTAATTATACTATTAAGGAATAAAAGTGGCAATACGCTTCCAATAGAGATGAAAGAAGATATATACGCAGGACAATAGCCTGCGTATATTGACGAAGGAGGACTTTGATATATTTCATATATCCAGTCCTCCTTTTATTTTTATGACCTCTCATAATAGTCTTTTATAAAAGAGTTACCCCTAATCAAGCACTATTCCCCAACCGTTAGAAGTTTATCTCGCATAGAACCTAATAGAGAGCTTATTTGACCGAAGCACTATCTTCCCGCACATTATAAGCATCGGGGGAGTTTTCGAACTTATCCGTTAAATATGCCTCAATCTTATCTGTCAGCTCTTGCATTAACTCTGTTTTTCCCATAGTACCACTAAAGTGCTTCATAGCTCCTCTAATTTTATCCTGTATTCTTTTATGATATTGTCTATCCTGTCCATCCTTTTTATTGCCATTCGATTCGCCAAGACTCCGCTCTCTGACAGAAAAACGCCCTTTTACAAAAGAAGGAAGCTCAACAACACTATGAGCAATAGCAATACACCACTCCTCAAAATCACTCAGCGTTTTTATCTGTTCAAAAGACACATCAAAAAGCTTATCCGATATTATACCTATTTCGTCATAGGAGTAGAGCCACTCGGATACCAACCTCCAAAATATATCTTTATCATACAAGTCTTTCGCTTTTAGCTGATGACCGAACATCCGCCTAATTGCCTTTTTACCAAAGCATATCTCGTATCTTAATAAATTCTGTTCCACACTTGTAGAGAAAGCACCGGGAGTATTCTTCTGATTTTTCCTTTTCTTACGCACTTCTTTGGACTTATCATAGAAACGTAACAATACCCCATTAGAAGGAAAATAGGTAGTTCCTTTCCACTTATTAGGGCAACATTCCCCCAAACTTTGCATTTTAGAAATATAAAATTCAGGGGGACGCGACATTTCAAAGTTTTCAGCCATATCCACCCGTTCCACATCAGCCTTTATCATAGGAACACCCAAATCCTTGCCCAACTGCTTGATAGCCTTTTCAACTTGTGACAAGGTTAAAGAATCAAGATTAGTACCTCTGAAATATTTAGAGAGGCTCCCTATGACTCGGACATGTTTCTCCGTTACAGAGACACGTAATCCGTTTATATGTCCGCTACCACCTTCAACTTGCTTGTACTCGCTGGTTTGGTCAATCTTATTAAAGACAGACCTCCAATCGTACTTATCGCCTATATCCTCTTTTAGAAGTTTTAGACTCACTGTATCATACATAACTGATTAATTTGAATGTATACAAATACCACTACTTTTATAGGTTATTATAGATATACCTGGAAGCCAACTCCGATTCTTTGCGTTTTATAAACTCATCTTTCGTTTCCTGTTTCCGAGCTGTCAGCCATTCTACAATTTCATCACGTTTGAATACCAATTTACGCCCATTAGCGCCGGAACGATGACACGGTATCTCTTTTGTGCGAGTCCACTTATAAATCGTATGCTTTGCATAGCCTGTCAATTCACAACAAATACCAAGACCAAATATCTCCGGATAATCTTCTATCCGTTTTAATGGTCTACTAGACGTCTGCGACTCACTTTTAGGAATATCACAAGCCATACCCAACATATTACAAACAACATCCCGTAATGACATTATCGGAGCCAACACTAAATACTCCCACTCTTTCCGCAAAAACTCTATGTCATGATAGAAACATGCACTTTCTACCGCATCCTGATGATGTTCATTTATAAAGCCATACTTTGCAATAGATTCATATAAATAATCTACTGACAGTGCAATTTTACCAGACTTCAACAAATAATTTTCTTCATGATAAATATCATCTAACTCTTGAGGTGTTATTTGTAATTTACTTCGATTAAAAGCAGCTACCCTTTCTTCATAAACGGATATAAAATAACTATCCCTCCAGTTAGCAACCATATCATCTATGTCTTTCAATACTTGCCGAAGTTTACCTTTATCCCCATTAGTTAAATTTTCAACATAAAGATAGAACCTCTTCTCCGATAATGCCGTTACTTCCCCCTTAAGGAGTTTATCTATTAATTTTCCCAAGGGTGTTTTTAGAGTTAAAATCATATCAAATAAGATTTAATAAATTATTATAATAACATTGCAACTCTATCCAAAACATTCTGTGACAAACTATCCAAATATGTCATGGTGGTTTTAATGTCACGATGTCCCAATACTGCGCTAATTGTTTCGCGGGAAACGTCATTACCCTGCAACGTCATAGCCATCGTATGACGACTCACATAGGTGGTAAGATTCTTCTCAACACCTAATATCTTACCTAATTTCTTCAGGTTATTATTAAGGCGTTGATAACGGGTACGTATATGGTCATACAGTTGCTCTCCGTCATAATCTTTCGTTATTATAGGCAAAAGATAATTTCCCACTAAAGAAGTATTTTGTTTAAACCACTCCAATATATCTTTCAAGGCAGGGGTAACAGGTATTATTAATGGCTTCATGTTCTTGACATTCTTCGTCTTTTCCCGTTTATAAACAATATGTTCTATCCCTTCCGATACAACTATATTTTCAGTCGTAAGCTTTGCCATATCAACAAAACTCATCCCATAACAATAATAGGAAAATAAAAATAGCATACGGGCACGCTCCAATACAAAATTCGTTTGGGACGAATTCTTTAAAAGTTCCAAATCCTTTGGCTGTAAATAGCGTTTCTCCGTTTCTTCCTCCAAACAACCTATTTCAAAACCATTTTTACCGAATGGATAGGTTTTCGATGAGGCTTCATGCTCCTTTATCGCCTTGTTCATAACCGCCCGTAATGTTTTAAGGTAATATTTACGGGTATTGCCACAGCACCCGTCTTTTTCCATTTCCAAATTAAAACGATTGATATATTTTATATCCAATTCTGAAAATACCCGTTCCTTAATCTTCGGGTCATACTTTGCCAACATACGCAGAGTTCGCTCATAAACCTTTGCATTTCCAATATGTTTTGTAGCTTTCAAATTCGCGACCTGCCTCATAAAGTAGTCATAAACCTTCCCCTGCCTTGACATACCCAAAAATTCCGATTCAAACTGATTCAAAGTCCAATCTACACGCTCTTCCAAAAACTTCCTTAGGATAGTATTTTTTCGATCTTCATAATGGCTCAACAGCCCATTATATAATTCATAATTAGGATTGACACGCTTATCATTCTTAAAGCGGCAAGTATCTTCATTCCACTGCCCCTCTAATGCTGATAATTTTAAATCGATGTACTTGAGCTTACCTTTTTTAGTTACTCTCAAACATACAGGATAGCTCCCGTCTTTTCTTTTGTTGCTTTTGTACAACACAAACTTAATAGTTGCCATATTATTATTTTTTATCCTCCTAACAAACATTATTTATAAATATTACAACACAAATATATACATCAAAAAATAGATTTATCAGAAACAAAAACAATCATTAACATGTAAATTTTCACACCACCTCACCATGTTTATCTTCTTTATCAAAGCTGTCAAACAATTTGCTAAGGTTCAACTTATTAATTAGAAATACAAAACCGATACATTGTTCTATTTTTTCATAAAATAAAGAATAAATACATCTCATATAATTACAAATTTTCATTTAGCGAATCTATAATTCCTCTGTGAAACTTTTTAAAATTACGGAACATAAAGTTACGAAATATAACTACATACACCACCTGTTAATTATCATTTACATACATATATATACATAAATTAAAAGACAGTAATGAGATTCTGATAAGAAAATTCGATTAAAGTTTTATTAAAGTTTTTCGGTTAATTGATATGATTTAGTCCCACAACTCAGCTATTTGCATAAACTGGAAAATGCAATATGGAATTAAATATAAATCCATAACATCTTTTTATTTTGCCTCTACCAACAAACATAATAATCCCATAATCTACTAATAACCAGCCGATAGCACTAAATAGTAAATTTATAATAGAAGAAATTTCACACTATTTATTTGCTATTTCAAAATTAATCCGTACTTTTGCATCCGCAATTCGGGATGTAGCTCAGCCCGGTAGAGTACGCGTCTGGGGGGCGTGTGGTCGCAAGTTCGAATCTTGTCATCCCGACTACTGGAAATCAGCCATTTACAATTTAGTAAGTGGCTGATTCATTTTTTAGTGGAACACATTTGGAACATATTCATCAAGAAACATACCTGACAACAATGAAAGAAGACCCGAAACATATCCATATCAGCGAATACAACTATCCATTGCCGGATGAACGTATTGCCAAGTTCCCGTTGGCCGTCCGCGACCAGTCGAAATTGCTGGTGTACCGTCGCGGCGAAGTAAGCGAAGATACTTTCACCTCTTTGCCAGAGTATCTGCCTAAAGGTGCTTTGATGGTATTCAACAATACAAAAGTTATTCAGGCAAGGCTACATTTCCGTAAGGAAACAGGGGCACTGATTGAAGTATTCTGCCTTGAGCCGATTCAGCCCAATGATTATGTTCTGAATTTCCAGCAAACGGAACATGCCGCATGGCTTTGCATGATTGGCAACCTGAAGAAATGGAAAGACGGAACCTTGAAACGGGAAATGACGGTAAAAGGATTACCAATCACACTGACCGCAACGAGAGGAGAAAGCAGAGGAACCAGTCATTGGGTAGACTTCTCATGGGATAATCCGGAAGTGACTTTCGCCGATATTCTCGAAGTATTCGGGGAGCTTCCTATCCCGCCTTATTTAAACCGGGAGACGGAAGAAAGCGATAAAGAAACTTATCAGACGGTTTATTCAAAGATTAAAGGTTCGGTAGCCGCGCCTACCGCCGGACTGCATTTCACGCCCCGAGTACTGGATACGCTGCAAGAGAAAGGAATAGAACTTGAGGAACTGACCCTGCACGTAGGCGCAGGAACTTTCAAACCTGTGAAAAGTGAAGAGATTGAAGGTCACGAGATGCATACGGAATATATATCTGTCAACCGGAGCACTATCAAGAAACTTATCGACCATGACGGTTGTGCCATTGCCGTAGGAACCACTTCGGTACGCACACTCGAAAGCCTGTATCATATCGGAGTCACATTGGCAGATAATCCGGACGCTACGGAAGAAGAACTACACGTCAGACAATGGCAACCTTATGAGAAGTACGACCAGATTCCCCCGGTAGTCGCGTTGCAAAAGATATTGGGCTATCTCGACAGGAACGGGCTTGAAGCACTTCATACCAGTACACAGATTATTATTGCCCCCGGCTACCAGTATAAAATAGTAAAAGCAATGGTTACTAATTTCCATCAGCCGCAAAGTACCTTATTATTGTTGGTTTCGGCTTTTGTGAAAGGAGACTGGCGCACGATTTATGATTATGCCCTGAGCCACGATTTCCGGTTCCTGAGTTATGGGGATTCTTCCTTATTAATACCGTAAGAATATTACAAATACCGCGAGAGTATCATAACTTGTGATAACCCTTCCAATGAAAACAATAGAAACAATGATGTCAAGCGATAATAACCAAGAAATGTTCCCCGTCGTCGATGAACAGGGAAATATCACCGGAGCCGCCACCCGCGGGGAATGCCACAGCGGCAGCAAATTGCTTCATCCGGTCGTCCATCTGCACGTCTTCAATACCAAAGGAGACTTGTACCTGCAAAAACGTCCCGAATGGAAAGACATCCAACCCGGAAAATGGGATACGGCCGTGGGCGGACATATCGATTTAGGAGAAAGTGTAGAGATAGCCCTTAAACGGGAAGTCCGTGAAGAACTGGGCATCACGGACTTTACTCCTGAACTTCTGACTAATTATGTTTTCGAGTCCGATCGTGAAAAGGAACTTGTATTCGTCCATAAGACAGTCTACGACGGTGAAATCCACCCTAGTGACGAACTGGACGGCGGCCGGTTCTGGACAATAGAAGAAATAAAAGAGAATCTGGGAAAAGGTGTTTTCACTCCCAACTTCGAAGGAGAACTGAAGAAAGTATCCCTCATCCCTTCTCTATCCAAGTAATGATTTTCTCCGAGAACGGACTCTCTTTGGGAGCGACGAATCCGACCCAGTTTCCGTTCTCGTCAATCATAAACTTCTGGAAGTTCCACTGAACAGGTGCATCTTCCTTTCCATTCAGTTTCTTCTCCGTCAGCCATTGATAAAGCGGAGCCATCTCCTTGCCTTTGACGGAAATCTTAGCCATCATCGGGAAAGTGACATCATACTTCAATGAACAGAATTTGGCAATCTCCTCATTGCTTCCCGGTTCCTGTCCCATAAAGTTATTGGCAGGAAAGCCGATAATAACAAAGTTCTTGTCCTTATACTTCTCGTACAATTCCTGCAATTTGGCATATTGTGGTGTCAAGCCACACTTTGAAGCCACATTCACCACCAACACTTTCTTTCCTTTCAAGGACGAAAGAGGAAATTCCTTACCGTCAATCGTTTGCACAGTGAAGTCGTAGAAAGACTTATTCTGCGCTTCCAAAGATATCGCACACACCATAGCTACCACCATTAAGACAAATGATTTCATACTCAATACATTATTTAATTCGTTTCATATTAAACGAACCGGTCTGAAAAAATGTTTGCTCCACATCGCATTATTCCCGATATTTCGTCCGATATTGCCAAGGTTTCCCCATCACTACGCCATATACAATATATATTCCAAGCCGTCATTTCGTCACTTCGCCCCGCAATATTTCCGCTTCAAACGTTTCCGGATATCACGAACGTAGATAGTCCGTAGTTTTGTAACATGAAATAATAACACAAAGAGAATCATGTTTACAGCCATTGTACGTTTTTCAATCAAAAAGAAGCTGTTTGTAGGGCTCACTACTCTCTTCCTGCTTATCGGCGGCATCTACGCGATGTTGACATTACCTATCGACGCCGTGCCCGATATCACCAATAATCAGGTACAGATTGTGACCGTGTCGCCCACCCTCGCACCGCAAGAGGTAGAACAGCTCATCACCATGCCTATCGAACTAGCGATGAGCAACATCATGAATGTAGAAGATATCCGTTCCGTCAGTCGTTTCGGACTATCAGTAGTAACCGTTGTATTCAAGGAAAGCGTCCCTACCCTCGATGCCCGTCAGCTTATCAACGAACAGATACAAACCGTTGCCGGAGAGATTCCACCCGAACTCGGAGCACCGGAGATGATGCCTATCACCACCGGACTCGGAGAAATCTACCAGTACATACTGAAAGTAGCCCCCGGTTACGAAGAGAAGTACGATGCTATGGAACTCCGCACCATTCAGGATTGGATGGTGAAACGCCAGTTATCCGGCATACCGGGTATCGTAGAAATCAACAGTTTCGGCGGCTACCTGAAACAATATGAAGTCGCCGTCGACCCGGACGCGCTCTTTTCACTGAACATCACCATCGGCGAAGTATTCGAAGCCCTCAGCAGCAACAACCAGAACACTGGCGGAAGCTATATAGAAAAAGCGAAGAATGCCTATTACATCCGGTCGGAAGGTATGATTACCCGGACGAAGGACATCGAGCGCATCGTTGTAGCCAACCGGAACGGGATTCCGGTACATATCAGCGATGTAGGCGTAGTCCGTTTCGGCTCTCCCAAACGTTTCGGCGCCATGACAATGGACGGCGAAGGCGAGTGTGTAGGCGGAATCGCGATGATGCTGAAAGGAGCTAACGCCAACGTCGTCACCCAGGAACTTGAAAAAAGAGTGGAGAAGATACAACACCTGCTGCCCGAAGGTGTCAGCATCGAACCTTATCTGAACCGCTCGGAACTGGTGAACCGGAATATCTCAACCGTTGTCAACAACCTGATTGAAGGAGCGATTATCGTATTCCTCGTACTTATCATCTTCCTCGGCAATGTACGTGCCGGACTGATTGTCGCGTCAGTCATTCCGCTGGCGATGCTCTTTGCCTTTATCATGATGCGCCTTTTCAATGTCACCGCCAACCTGATGAGCCTCGGAGCCATCGACTTCGGTATCGTTGTGGACGGCTCTATCGTCATACTGGAAGGTATCCTCGCCCATATCTACGGCAAGCAGTTCCGGGGACGGACGCTCACCCGTGAAGAGATGGACAAAGAAGTGGAAAAAGGGGCATCCGGCGTAGTCCGCTCGGCAACTTTCGCCGTATTGATTATCCTGATCGTATTCTTCCCCATCCTCACACTCAACGGAATTGAAGGAAAATACTTCACCCCGATGGCAAAAACTCTTGTATTCTGCATCATCGGAGCCTTGATTCTTTCACTCACCTATGTCCCGATGATGGCATCGCTCTTCCTGAAACATACCATCGTAGTGAAACCGACGCTTGCCGACCGTTTCTTCGAGAAACTGAACAGCGTATATCAACGCGGCCTTCGTTCCTGTCTGCATCACAAGTGGCGTACCGTCATCGTAGCCTTTGCCGCACTAATCGGCTCGCTCTTCCTCTTCACACGGCTGGGTGCTGAATTTATCCCGACACTGGATGAAGGCGACTTTGCCATGCAAATGACATTGCCTGCCGGAAGTTCGCTGACCGAAAGTATCGAAGTATCCCGCCTGGCAGAAAAAGCACTGATGGACAAATTCCCCGAAATCAAGCACGTAGTTGCCAAAATCGGAACGGCGGAAGTCCCCACCGACCCGATGGCAGTAGAAGACGCCGACGTGATGATTATCATGAAACCCTTCAAAGAATGGATCAGCGCTGGAAACCGCGCGGAAATGGTGGACAAGATGAAAGAAGCGCTCGAACCACTGTCCGAGCGAGCCGAATTCAACTTCTCGCAACCGATACAGCTCCGTTTTAATGAACTGATGACAGGAGCCAAAGCCGACATTGCCGTCAAACTGTACGGAGAAGACACCCACGAACTCTACGAAAAAGCAAAAGAAGCCGCCGCCTATGTAGAAAAAGTGCCGGGAGCGTCAGACGTCATCGTAGAGCAGACAATGGGATTGCCCCAGCTCGTAGTAAAATACAATCGCAGCAAGATAGCCCGCTACGGCATCAACATAGAAGAACTCAACACGATTATCCGAACCGCCTATGCCGGAGAATCCAGCGGCGTAGTGTTTGAAAACGAACGAAGGTTCGACCTCGTCGTCCGTCTCGACCAGGAGAAAGTAGCAGATTTGAATCTCGACAAATTATTTGTGCGCACTTCCGAAGGAATCCAGATTCCGGTCGGAGAAGTAGCGAGCATAGACCTCGTCAGCGGGCCTCTCCAAATCAACCGCGACGCTACGAAACGCCGTATCGTCATCGGTGTCAATGTGCGTGACGCGGATATACAGCAAGTGGTGGCGGACATACAAAAAACATTGGACAGGAACGTCAAGCTGAAACCGGGATATTACTTCGAATACGGCGGTCAGTTCGAGAACTTGCAGAACGCTATTCACACACTGCTCATTGTCATTCCGGTAGCATTGATGCTCATCCTTTTGATTCTGTTCTTTGCTTTCAAGAATATCACCTATACACTGATGGTATTCTCCACCGTTCCGTTGTCGCTTATCGGCGGTATCGTCGCCCTTTGGCTACGCGGACTCCCGTTCAGCATATCGGCGGGTGTAGGTTTCATCGCATTATTCGGCGTAGCGGTGCTGAACGGCATCCTCATGGTGAATCACTTCAACGAACTTCGTAAACAAAACACTCACCCCATGACTACAAACCGAATCATCGCCAAGGGAACTCCGCATCTGCTCCGTCCCGTATTCCTGACAGGCTTGGTGGCATCATTGGGATTTGTCCCGATGGCTATCGCCACTTCCGCCGGTGCCGAGGTGCAACGCCCGCTGGCAACTGTCGTTATCGGCGGATTGATTATCTCGACTGTGTTGACATTACTCATCATCCCGGTGTTCTACAAGATTGTGAACTCATTGGCAACATGGAAACGTCCGGGAGTCAAGTTTCACCTGCCGTTCTTCGTCCTTCTTCCCCTCTTCCTGCTAATTCCTTCTTTCGTTTCCGCGCAACAGGCATCAACTGTCACTTTGGAACAGGCTATCGAGATGGCGAAACAGAATCACCCCCGTCTGAAAATAGCAACAAACGCCATTCAACAAGCCAAGGCTACCCGTGGAGAGATTGTAGAAGCATCCCCTACCTCATTCAGCTATTCTTGGGGGCAACTCAACGGAGAGAACAAGAAAGACAAGGAACTGGCTTTCGAGCAAAGCCTGGGTTCTCTGCTGACCCCGTTCTACAAGAATGCATTAGTCAACCGACAAGTAAAAACAACCACCTTCTATCGCCAGATGGTGGAAAAGGAAGTCACGGCAGAAGTGAAACGGGCATGGGCTTATTATCAATATGCCGCCAACCTCTGTGCGATGTACCGCGACCAGGATAAGATGGCGGAAAAGTTACAGCATATCGGTGAACTGCGTTATCAACAGGGGGAAATCACCCTACTCGAAAAGAATATGATGACAACCATCGCCGCCGAACTGCACAACCGTTGGTTCCAGGCACAGGAAGAAGAGAAAATGGCTTTGGCACGCTTCCGTTGGAGTTGTTATTCAGACCAACCGATTGTTCCGGCAGATTCTACCTTATCGCTGTTTTACACCAGCCTTTCAAACGGGACATTGTCAGGAGCGCACACTGCTTACTTTCAAAGTCAGGCGGACGAAGCGAAAGCAATGCTTCATGTAGAGCGGAGCCATTTCTTTCCGGAAATCAGCGTGGGATATACCCGCCAGGATATTCTTCCGTTGAAGAATCTGAGTGCGTGGATGGTGGGGGTTTCCTTCCCTATCTATTTCCTGCCCCAAAAGAGCAAGGTAAGGCAAGCACGGTTATCCGCTACCTCAGCACAGATTCAGGCAGACGCGAATATTCGCGAATTGAGAAACAAGGTGCTTGAGTTGGAAGCCTCACTCCGCAGATACAACGAAAGCTTGCGCTACTACACTTCTTCCGCCTTGAAAGAAGCGGACGAGTTGACCAAGGCTGCCAATCTCCAATTGCAACAGAGCGAAACGGGTATAGCGGAATACATACAGTCCATAACAACCGCCCGGGATATTCGCCGCGGCTATATCGAGACTGTCTACCAATATAACATTGCCGCATTAGAGTATGAACTATTCAGATAATAAAATACAGTATATGAAGATGAAGAAGATATTTTATTCTGTCCTTTTACTTGCTTTGACAGCTTGTAAGGGCAACCAACAGACTACGGATAACGAATCCGTCGTGATTTCCGCAACGGAAGTTGCGGCAGACACCGTGGCGAAACAACCCGAAGTGGATGCCATCACTTCCGCGACTTCAAAACCGAATCAGGTTTCATTCAACGGGCGCATTGTCCTTCCCCCCCAACGACAGGCGACTATAGCATTGACTATGGGTGGAGTAGTCAAGCACACCTCTCTGTTGCCCGGACAACATATAGCTAAAAACGCAGTTATTGCCACCTTGGAAAATCCGGAATTCATTACCCTGCAACAGACTTATCTTGACAGTCATGCGCAGGCGGAATATCTTCTGGCGGAATACGAGCGTCAAAAGGCACTTTCCGCTGAACAGGCAGCTTCACAAAAGAAGTTCCAGCAAAGCAAAGCAGATTATCTCTCCATGAAAAGCCGCCAGGATGCCGCTGCCGCGCAACTCTCCCTTTTGGGTGTCACCCCGGAGACACTGTTGAAGAACGGCATCCAGCCATTGCTGGAAGTGAAAGCCCCCATCAGCGGCTATGCAGCCAATGTGGCAATGAATATAGGCAAATACATCAATCCGGGAGAAGCTCTTTGTGAGATTATTGACAAAAGCTCCCCGATGCTCTGCCTGACTACTTACGAAAAAGACCTTGCAGAGATACAAACAGGCAGTCTCGTCCAATTCCGCGTCAACGGGATGGGAACGCAGACATTCAACGGCACGGTAGTCTCCATCGGACAAAAAGTAGACGAAACCAACCGTTCGCTCGAAGTATATTCCTCTATCAAAGAGACAAACGCACAATTCCGACCGGGCATGTATGTCACGGCACATATTCAGAAAAACGATTAATCACTAAAAAATTCTCTTATCTTTGCAGTATGATAGTAAAGGCAATAGAAAAAGACAAATATGTGCTTTCCACAGTCATCATATCGGTGGCTGTGGCGGTACTAATCCATTTCCCGGAGTCCGTATCCCTTTTCGACCGGTTCGAGAGCCATTCGTTATTTCCCGGAATGAAATTTATGGATGTGGCCAATGAGATACTCTTCACTTTTCTGTCTCTGCTCCTGCTCTTCGCTGTCAATACGCGGCTATTCCATTTCAACCAGTCGTCTATCAAGATTACGGGAACAAAGATTCTCCTCTCTTTCATCCTGACATGGATATTGAGCAACCTGCTGGGACAAGTCTTTGTCTTCCTGCACAAGACATTTGACATTCCGGCTATCGACGCGATGGTACACCATTACCTGCATCCGTTGAGGGATTTCATCATGGCGTGTCTTGTCACCAGCAGTTGTTATATCATCCATCTGATATACCGCCAACAGCAGGTGCTCATTGAAAACGAGCAACTCCAGGCGGAAAATATCCGCAACCAATACGAAGTTTTGAAAAACCAGCTCAACCCGCATATGCTATTCAATTCGTTGAATACTTTGCGTTCATTGGTACGTGAGAATCAGGACAAAGCCCAGGATTATATCCAGGAACTTTCCCGGGTACTGAGATATACCCTGCAAGGCAACGAATCACAGAGTGTCACCCTTCGCGAAGAAATGGAATTCGCTTCCGCTTATATCTTCCTGTTAAAGATGCGTTTTGAGAACAACTTGCAGTTCGACATACAGGTAGACAAGGCATACGAAGATTTCCGGCTTCCACCGATGGCTGTACAGGTATTGGTTGAGAATGCCGTAAAACACAATGAAATAAGTAACCGGAAACCGCTAACTATCCATATCACCACTAACGGGAACGGCTACCTATCCGTCAGCAACGACATTCAGCCCAAATGGACTGCCACCCCCGGAACGGGTATCGGACTGGTTAATCTTGCCAAGAGATACCATCTTTTATTCAAGCAAGAGATACAAATCACAGAGGATAAAGAATTTACCGTTTCTATTCCCCTGATTGACAAAGCACAATAAAAAAACAGTGATTTATAGATAAAAAGACACCATGAAGACCGTCATTATAGAAGACGAAAAGGCAGCGGTACGCAACCTTTCCTCATTGCTCAACGAAGTAAAGCCGGACGCAGAAATTGCTGCGGTACTGGACAGTATCGGTTCCACTATCGAATGGTTCGGCTCTCATCCGATGCCGGACTTGGTATTCATGGATATTCACCTGGCGGACGGCTCGGCTTTTGAGATATTCAATCATGCCCATATCACTTGCCCGATTATCTTCACCACCGCCTATGACGAATATGCCCTGCGGGCTTTCAAAGTGAACAGTATCGACTATTTGCTGAAACCTATCGGCAAGGAAGACATCGAACGTGCCCTCGCCAAACTGGGAAACTTGCAGCATACCGCCACCCCCGACTCTCAATCGCTCTACACCCCACATCAGGAAGAAGAGCTGCTGCAACTTTTCCATTCACTCAAAAAGCAGGAGAACTATAAGACGCACTTCCTTATCCCAATAAAAGGAGACAAACTGCTGCCTGTCTCCGTAGATATGATACAATTATTTTATATCAAAGACTGCCAGGTGAAAGCTGTCCTAAACGACGGCACAGAATATAACTTTCCTCAAACTCTGGACGAACTCACCGACTGTCTCAATCCTCACCTTTTCTTCCGCGCCAACCGCCAATACCTGGTTTCACGGGAAGCTATCAAAGATATTGATTTATGGTTCAACAGCCGGTTGTCCGTCAATGTACGCTATTCCGGAATCAAGGAAAAGATTCTGGTCAGCAAGGCACGGGTGGCGGAGTTCAAGGAATGGTTCTCTAAGAAACAATAAATCAAAAGCTGACTTCGTGAACTAAATTCAACAATACCAATTTCAGTTCTATCACAAAGCTTCAGTTTACTCCATTGAGTTTCAAATCATCACTGCACGGTTTTGAACAAAATCATAATAGTTCCTGCATTACATAGAGTTTAAAATGATATAATTATCTTGCACGCCTACACTTTTTGCATCTACTTGATTGATACATAGAGATATAAGCGTGTGCAAGATGCCGTTGCAGATGTGTGCAAGATAAAAGTATCTTGCACGCTTTGTCTTTTTCAAAAAGTTCCTGATAATTCCCGAAAACTATGCAGTCATTTATAGAATCAAGGCATCAAATGACTTGTTCAAAGTAATGAAACAAAGTGTTTGCTATAGAGAAACACTTTGTTTCAAGTAAGTAAACACTTTGTTTCAAGCCTATGAACACTTTGTTTCAAGTACTTGAAACAAATGGGAACTACCGTCAACAGGAATGAATAGCTAAGTAATCACAGCAGACAGCGTGCAAGATACTTTTATCTTGCACGCATCTGCAACGGTATCTTGCACATACTTATATTTCTATGTATCAATTGAATAGATGCAAAGAGTGTAGGTGTGCAAGATAATTATATCATTTTAAATCTTGATGAAGCTAAATACTTGGCTCATTTCTGCACTGTTTTGAGCTAAATGGGAATTTAATTTAGACATAAGAACAAAAGAACATAAAGGCTGCGCTTGGAAAATTATTTCTGCCGGTCATTAAACTACTACTGTTTCATCTTTTGTTCTTATGTTCTTATGTCTAAAAAGAAATTTATTAGTCTGTCTGCTAAAAAATTATCATTTAGTTCATTCCTGTACCGATATGAACTATTTACAGACAGAAGAACAAAAAAATAAAAGAAGAAATAAGTTAGCAATAAAGCTCATATAGGAACACATGTTCTTCTGGCTAATAAATTAAAAATAAAAGAAAGGAAAGCTTGGTTGTCAAGCTTTCCTTTCTTTTATTTCGATATAAATGAGACTGTTATTTCTTAGCCAGTTCATTAATCACATCCATAATTTTCTGCCCGATTTCTTCGGCAGCTTCCATTGTGGATGCTTCGCTATATACACGGATAATCGGTTCCGTATTACTCTTGCGCAAGTGCACCCATTTATCAACAAAGTCAATCTTCACACCGTCGATGTCATTGATTTCTTCGTCTTTATAGATTTCCTTTACCTTAGCAAGGATAGCGTCTACATCAATTTCCGGAGTCAGGTCTACACGGTTCTTAGCGATGAAGTAAGGCGGGTAAGTAGCGCGGAGTTCGCTGACTTTCTTCCCTTCGTGAGCCAGGTGGCTAAGGAATAAGGCGATACCTACCAAAGCGTCACGTCCGTAGTGGCTGGCAGGATAGATTACTCCACCGTTTCCTTCACCACCGATAACGGCATTGGTTGCTTTCATCTTCGTTACTACGTTTACTTCGCCTACGGCAGAAGCATTGTATTCCATACCGTATTTGCGGGTTACGTCACGCAGGGCACGGGTAGAGCTCAAGTTGGATACTGTGTTGCCCGGAGTATGTTTCAGTACATAGTCGGCAACAGTAACCAGTGTATATTCTTCACCGTACATTACACCGTTTTCGCAAATCATTGCCAGGCGGTCAACGTCGGGGTCTACTACAAATGCTACATCAGCCTTTCCACCTTTCATCAAGTTCATGATGTCGCCAAGATTCTTTTCAAGGGGTTCCGGGTTGTGTTGGAAGTTTCCGGTAGGTTCACAGTAGAGTTTTTCTACGTGTTTCACACCCAGGCGTTCCAAGAGTTCGGGAAGGATGATGCCACCTACTGAATTGACACAGTCGATAGCTACACGGAAATCAGCTTTTTTGATAGCTTCAACGTCTACCAGGTCAAGAGCCAATACGCTGTCGATATGTTTCTGATTGTAGGTCAGGTCTTTGCGATAAGAGCCTAAGTGGTCTACATCGGCATAGTCGAATTCTTCGGCTTCGGCGATACGAAGTACTTCGTTACCTTCGGCTGCATTGAGGAACTCACCATGTTCATTCAGTAATTTCAGTGCATTCCACTGTTTCGGGTTGTGTGAAGCCGTCAGGATGATACCGCCACAAGCGCCTTCCATCGTTACAGCCAGTTCCGTGGTCGGAGTAGAAGCCAGGTCGATGTCTACAACATCCCAGCCCATTCCCATCAAGGTGCCGACTACTACGTTTTTTACCATTTCACCTGAGATGCGGGCATCACGTCCCACAACAATTTTGTTGCTCTGCACTTTGCAAGTCTTGCGAATCAAAGTAGCATAAGCTGAGGTAAATTTAACAATGTCAAGCGGATTCAGTCCTTCACCCGCGCCTCCGCCGATTGTTCCGCGGATGCCAGAGATAGATTTGATTAGAGTCATAGGTCTTTTACTAAAAGATTTATTTAAATGTTAGTGTCTTAGCTTCGTGCTTTACGGAACTCGGTGATGTCATAGAAGTAAGGAGTTACGTATTGCTGCGCGGACTGGTGTCCCATCTTTGAAGGAACAATCAGACGCACATGAGCGTTGTCACGCAAATAAGGTAATGATAAAAGCCACCCTTGCGGTACGGCGGTACTGCCGTAATAAGACGCCCATACATAGTCCATCTCGATGAATGTACCAGCTGAATAAGTCTCTTTTTTCACATAAACAAACACAGCAGGATTAGCATATAATTGTCCCGCATCCATATATTCTTCCGTAGGAATATTAAAAGATGCAAGCTCGCGGGTATCGACATTTATCTCCTTATACTTGGTACAGATGATGTCACGATCTTCAAATTTATACGCATTCTTATTATCTGCATCGTAATCTCCGCGGTCTATTATCTGCATATATATTCCTTCACTGGAGAAAAAAACGAATTCATCATATGCATCTCCGTTCGCTTTCGCTTTCGTCACGGTATCATTCCGCTCGAAATCTTCCACAGAAATCACATGAATCGCACTATCCTTGATGAACCTCTCCACTGCATTTTTCTCGTCTTCCAGCATTTCTGCATATGTCTTTGAGTTGTCGCATGCCTGGAACAAACTTCCGGCGGTTAACAAAGAGAGAAATAAAAATAAAAGTTTCTTCATTATCTGTTGTTTATAGCTATATTCCGCAAATGTATCGCAAAATCATTAAAAGTTGTAAGGAGATAGTTGAAAGTTCGTATCTTTTAACCTTTCCGTATTCACTTTTAACCTTCCATTTTTAGCTTTTGGCTGTTAGTAGTGGTTTATATTTCTCAAGCGCTTTTTCGAAGACTGCATTGGCCTCTTCCATTGTTCCGAAAAATTCACCACCGGATGCGTTCAGATGTCCGCCGCCGTTAAAAAATTCGGCGGCCAACTGATTACATGGGAAAGTTCCCACCGAACGAAACGAAATCTTAATCATCGGCTTCTCAGTATCTTCCCGCAGAAAACAGGAGAAACATACATTCTTGATGGTAAGAGGGATGTTGACAAAGCCTTCGCTATCTCCTTTTATGTAGTTGAATTTGCTTTGCTCGGCTTTTGTCAGCGTTATCAACGCGGCGTTATAATCCGAGTAAACCCTCATGTTAGACAATACGTATCCCATCAGTCGCAAACGACTCTCGGAATAGGTATTGTACACTTTGCGGTAGATTTCATCTTTATCAATTCCTTTGGAAAGGAGTTCGCTTATGATGTAATAAATCTCACGATTGTTCGAGTTGTAGGTAAAGCCACCGGTATCTGTCATCATACCTGTATAGATGCATTCGGCACCTTCCTTAGATATATCACCGAAGTAACCCATCCGGCAAATCAGACGGAATATAAGTTCGGAAGTGGAAGATATCTTGGGGTAAGACATCGTTATCCTACAAAATTCTTCGGGATACAAATGGTGGTCAATCATTATCTTGCGGGCAGGAGAAGCCGCTACGGCATCCGCCATATCGTCAATACGTTTCAATGCGTTGAAGTCCAGGCAGCAGATTACATCTGCTTCAGCAATCAACTTGTCCGCAAACTCCTTGTAACGGTCATACAAAAGAATGTCCTTACTGCCCGGCATCCATTTGAGGAAATCGGGGAAAGCGTTAGGCACGATTACGTTTACTGTTTTTTCCTGTGAATCAAGGAAGTGATATAATCCCAGTGAGGAACCGATGGCATCACCGTCAGGAGATACATGAGATACGATTACTATTTTGTCAGCTCGCTCGAACCATTTGGTAAAATGGTCTATTTTGGCTTGTTCTATTACTTTCGTCAACATATTCTTTTACTTTATCAGGGTGCAAATGTACGATAAATCTTTGTACTTAGAGCAAAAAGCAAACAGAACCTTCTTCGGATAAAGAGATAAAACGCAAACCGGATTGTTTGCATTCATCTTCAAGACGGTTTTTGCAGTATTCTGAAAGAGAGGCATCCAATATGATACAGCCGGGAACAAAGAGTCTGGTCAGTTCTTCCAGATGTCCGTCATAACCTTTGCATAAGTAAAGATAATCAATAGTATATAACGTAGAAACAGTCGAATTGTTCCTCCAGCGATTGTCGGTCACCATACATATACGGCATCCTTGCCAAGATAGTATTTGTTGCCGGCGGGAGAATGTGGCAGTCTTATAATCGGCAGTTATTTCTTTCGGCGGTAGAAGATGATGGTGGTTCCAATAGTTGGTTGCCGCCCGCTTCAGAAGTTGCTTATCCGGAAGTGTATCGGCATAGTTTATCCAGGAATGCCCGTCGCTTCCGATACAATGAACTGCCGGACAACCACGCACATTATAAAAGACCAGACTGGATTGCGGACGGTCCATCCACGACATCGTCACATGACAAACAGCCAATAGAAGGATAAAAGAAAGACAAGTTATCAGGTTTTTATATCGCCGGTTCATGTAATAATAGAACAACAGAAACAAAGAGACGTAAATGCCGAAAACTTCCAACTGATACAGCCAAATTCCGTCTATAGATGAATAAGGAAGTAGCTCTACCCATCGAACAAAAAGATTCAGGATTTCCAATAGTTTTTTAACTCCTTCTGCCACATAGGTTTGAATCCACGAAATTGGAGTGAGCAACAGCATGAATACAGCAACATATAGGATAATGGTAACCAATGGAATAACGACCAAATTAGTCAGCAGAAAATGTGTGGAGAATCGGGAGAAGTAAAATATAACCAGTGGAGCAGTACCTAATTGCGCGGCGATGGACACACTCATCAATCCCCAAACGTATTTTCCTATTCCGCCTTTTATTGTAAACAAATGGTAGATAGGTTGTTGAATGAGTAAAATAGAGGTGACCGCTACAAAAGAGAGTTGAAAACCCACATCAAACAACCATGCCGGATTACAAAGCAACATAAGCCATGCGGTAGCTGCCAGGGTATTCAAAGAAAAAGACTGACGGCCAAACATATCTGCAAGAGCCAGAATAGAAAACATGGCAACCGAACGGACTACCGATGGCGAGAATCCTGTAAAGAAGGCAAAAGTCCATAATAAGATGATGAGAAAAAGGGAACGTAGATATCTACCCGTATTCCCTCTTTTGGCAACAGGTTGCAAAACAAAGAAAAGTAAGGCATACAAAAGTCCGATATGAAGACCGGACAGAGCAAGGATATGACTTGCGCCTGCCACTGAATAGCTCTCACGAATAGATTCACTAAGTTCTGTTTTGTCACCTATGGTCAATGCGGAAAGTATAGCCAGTTCGTCACCATTAAATCCGAGTTCACGATAAAGAGAGATTATCTTTTCCCGATAAGAGTTGGCTATATTTCTAAGATAAAGCACACTCGTTTTTAGATAATGATTGTCCGTTGCGTCTGGTGACAAAGATAGATACAGGGGGTGTCCGCCTGAAGATAAGATAGACCATTTTCCGGATGCGACATAGCCTGTCCCACAGATTCCTTTCCTCATCAAATAGCGGGCATAATCAAATTCATCAAAATTCTTATTATTTGCAGGCGGAGATATACGGGCGGAAACTAACAGTTCATCACCAGTTTTTAGTTGTGCAACTGCTGAATCCCGTTTCAGATAAAGAATCGCGTTCCGGTCTATCGGATGGACACCGGCAGAATCACAATGTTCTTTCAAAAGTGTCCGGCAGAGGTAAGTACGCTCTTTTGCCTGGGGTGTATCTGTTATTAAAACCCGATAGACAACTTCTTCTTGTGGAAAAGTGTAAATTGTTTGTTGGAATTGACAGGTTATCCCAAGCCATCCGCCTGTAAAGCAGAGGGCTGCAATAACAACTCCAAAACACCATCGCAGCGAATAACGTTCCAGGAAATAAAGGATAAACGACAGGGCGAACAAAAAGCCAAAGGCTAGAATACCCCAAATAAGTTCTGTCGAACAACTGAAAAAGCGCTCTCCACAAAAAACGCCTGCTATCCAGGGGATAACCAGGCGCATATAAGTATATTTATGAATAAAGTTATTCACTCATTAATATTAATTAGGCCGTCTATATGTGTTTGTATGCATGAAACTCCTCTCCTTCCAAGGAAGAATAGTATATTATACAGGACATACTAAAGTTCTATGAATTACAAATCATGGAGCTGACGAATCATAGCTTCAGGATCCGGAGCTCCAAAAACGGCATTACCGGCCACTAACGCATCGGCTCCTGCCTCAACCAGGCGGGCACCTGTTTCCAGATTCACGCCACCGTCCACTTCAATCAAAGCTTTCGAGCCCGTACGTTCAATCAAAGCACGCAGTTCACGAACTTTCTCTACTGAATGTTCTATGAATTTCTGTCCGCCAAATCCCGGATTCACGCTCATGACAAGTACCATATATACATCCCGGATTATATCCTGAAGCAAAGCAACCGGAGTTGCCGGATTGATTGTTACGGCAGGTTGCATCCCTGCTTCCTTGATTTGCTGAATCACCCGATGCAAATGCGGACAGGCTTCATAATGTACGTTCATCGTATGAGCTCCCAACGCTTTCACCTCAGGGATAAATTTCTCCGGACTAACAATCATCAAATGCACATCCAATGGCTTCTTGCTTAACTTTGCTACGTATTTCAATACCGGAAAGCCAAATGATATATTGGGGACAAATACCCCGTCCATAATATCAATATGTACCCACTCCGCTTCACTGCGGTTTACCATTTCAATATCTTTTGCCAAATATCCGAAATCGGCAGAAAGAATGGAAGGAGCGATAATCGGTTTCATAATTCATCTATTTTAGGTTCAATTTATCTCGAAATCGAGACGGTTCATGCTATCTATTTATCAGATTACTTCATCTGACATCCATCTGACAGGCGGTATCCACGAAGTAATTCATCCGTTTTCAGACGTTTCTTGCCAGGAAACTGCAAGGAAAGGATGGACAGGAATCCATCTGGTACGGCTACCTTCATATATTTCTTTCCATCCGTCACAACAGTCCCGACAGAGAGTTGATGCGATTCGTTAATCTTTTCACTTTCAAAGACTTTCACCACTACCGTTTCTCCGTCAGGAGTGATTAATTCACTCCAGGCAGCCGGATAAGGTGATAGTCCGCGAATAAAGTCATATATCTTCTTTACCGGTTGGTTCCAGTCAATCCTGCAAGTATCTTTGAATATCTTCGGAGCCGGGCGAAGTTCGCCGATAACAGCCATTTCTTCTTGAGGAATCGGTTTTACCTCACCATTCAAGATGGCATCTACCGTTTCAACAACCAATTTTCCGCCCAACACCATTAATTTATCATGCACTACCTCCACATTATCTGTATCCGCAATAGGCACACGGACTTGTTGGATGACTTCTCCGGTATCTATCTCATGTTTCAGGAAGAAAGTAGTGATACCAGTCTCCGTGTCACCATTAATGACTGCCCAGTTGATGGGAGCAGCTCCACGATATTGAGGAAGCAGAGATGCATGGAGATTGAATGTGCCCAGCCGGGGCATATTCCATACCACTTCCGGCAACATACGGAAGGCAACCACAATCTGCAAATCCGCTTTCCATTCGCGCAATGCTTTCACGAAAGCCTCATCCTTCAGCTTTTCCGGTTGAAGCAGCGGCAAATTCTGTTCAAGCGCATATTGTTTAACGGGAGAATATTGAATCTTATGTCCGCGTCCGGCAGGCTTATCGGGCATTGTTATCACGCCCACAACGTTATAACCGCCTTCTACCAACTGGCGCAGAGCCTCCACCGCAAAATCGGGAGTGCCCATATATACTATTCTTAAATCTTCTTTCTTCATTATCTTCTTACTTTTATCTGCATAGAAACCTGGCTCCGGCACCTTGCCGGCTAGTCTTCTGAAAAATGTACCAGTACTTGCCGGTATGAGTTAAATATCTTCGATTTAGAGACAAAGCCTTCGTAACGTCCTTCCTCGTCAACGACCGGGAGATTCCAGGCTTTGGTGTCATCAAACGTCTGCATCACCTGTTCCATTCCGTCCGTGTTGAATATCTTGGCCGGAGCAGATGTCATTAATTTACTAACAGTGAAACGATGATAAAGTTCTTGACGGAACATGATGTTACGGATGTCATCGAGCAGGACAATCCCCAACAGTTCACCCGTTTTCTTATCAGTCACCGGGAATACATTACGGTGGGAAGCAGCGATTGCTTTTACTAATTCGCCTAAATCCATTTCGGGATGCACGACAACAAAATCCTTTTCCACCACATTCTCCATTTTCATCAATGTCAGTACGGCTTTGTCCTTATGATGCGTAAGCAGTTGTCCCCTCTTTGCCAGACGCATGGAATAGATACTGTGAGGTTCGAACGCTATTATCGTCAGGTAAGAGCTTACAGATACAATCATCAATGGAAGGAACAAGTCGTAGCCACCGGTCAGTTCGGCAATCAGGAATACTCCCGTTAACGGAGCGTGCATAACACCGCTCATGACCCCTGCCATTCCCATCAAAGCAAAATTCTTCTCGGGCAGATAGGCGGAGAAATCAAAGCTATTACTAAAGTTCGAAAATACGAATCCTGCAATACAGCCCAAATAAAGTGAAGGAGCAAAGATACCGCCACAACCACCACCACCGTTCGTTGCACTGGATGCAAAAACCTTTAACAGGATAATCAACATCAAATAAACCAACAGCAGATTACCATAGCCATAGAACATAGAGTTGTTCATCACCGTATCCCATTCTGCGGCAGATGTACCATTCAGCAGAAGATTAATCGTGTCGTACCCTTCACCGTAGAGAGGGGGGAAAAGGAAAATCAGTACACTTAACATCACACCACCGAAAGCCAGTTTCTTGTAGGGATTGTTGAGTTTACCGAAAACTCCTTCGACCGAATTCATAGCACGCGTAAAGTAAAGAGAAATCAGTCCGCAAAAGATACCCAGCAAAATAACGTAAGGAATACGTTCCAGCTCGAATGCCTGGTCGAGATGGAATTTAAACATAGCTTCCGTACCGGTAGTTATGTAGGAAACGGTAGCTGCTGTCACTGCTGAAATCAGCAGAGGAAGCAGAGAAGACATGGTCAAGTCAATCATCAGTACTTCCAATGTAAATACCAGTCCGGCGATTGGCGCTTTAAAGATACCGGCAATGGCACCCGCCGCTCCACAGCCAACGAGCAGCATCAACGTGCGGTGTTCCATCTTAAATACACTTCCCAGATTGGAACCAATGGCCGACCCCGTCAAAACGATAGGCGCCTCCGCTCCGACCGAACCACCGAAACCGATGGTTATCGCACTGGCAATGGTAGACGACCAGATATTATGTCGTTTGATGCGTCCCTGCCTGCGGGAAATGGCATATAGAATTTTAGTCACTCCATGACTGATGTCGTCTTTGACAATATTGCGTACAAACCAGCCTGCCAAAAAGATTCCGACTACCGGATATACCAAATACAGGTAATTAGCTTCCGTCGCATTGAAGTTGTCCGTTAAGAAATTTTGTATCTGATGGATGAAGAACTTCAATATCAAAGCGGCAAACGCTGTGAAGATTCCGACCAGAAAGCTCAATATCAGGATAAATTGTTTCTCCTTTATATTGGCTTCCCGCCATTTGATGCAACGCTGTAATAAACTCTGTTTTTCCTCTTTCATTTACTCGCGAATTATCTTAATCACTCCACCTTTATCCAACTTAATAATACTTGAGGGTTTCGGCCGGCTCCTGTCATCCTGACGGAAGCTGACGATATAGTCTACTGCCGATTTTATTTCATCACTGATTTCGCTGAAGTTCGCAGCACCGGGTTGTCCGCTGACATTCGCCGATGTAGAGACAATCGCCTTGCGGAATTGCTGGCAAAGGCGTCTTGAGAACTCCTCGTTGGTAACACGTATGCCCACACTTCCGTCTTCAGCCAACAGATTCGGAGCCAGATTGCGTGCACCGGAATATATAATCGTCAACGGCTTGTCGGCAACTTCAATCAAGTCCCACGCCACATCCGGTACATCCTGTACATAAAAATCCACCTTCACAGAAGTATCTACCAGTACCAGCATAGCCTTACTGTCTGCACGTTTCTTAATCTCGTATACACGGCGTACAGCCTCTTCGTTAGTCGCGTCGCAGCCTATACCCCAAACGGTATCGGTGGGATAGAGAATCACTCCTCCTTCATTCATCACCTGACAGGCTTTTTTAATATCTTCTATCATTTCTTGATTAATTTCTGTTGAGAATAACACGCAAAAGTAGTACTTTTGCGCCGAATTCAAAAAGATTAAGTGAAAACTATGGAAGAAATTGTATTTCACCACACTTTGCCTATTCAGTTGCGCTTCAATGACGTAGACAAATTCGGTCACGTCAATAACACTGTTTACTTTTCTTTTTACGACTTGGGAAAGACTGAATACTTCGCTTCAGTATGCCCGGGAGTAGATTGGGAAAAGATTGGCATCGTTGTCGTTCATATCGAAGCGGACTTTGTAAAGCAGATTTTTGCGTCAGACCACATCGCCGTGCAGACTGCCGTCTCTAAGATAGGCACTAAAAGTTTTCATCTGATTCAACGGGTAATCGATACGGAAACAAACGAGATAAAATGTATCTGCAAGTCTGTCATGGTGACTTTCGACCTCGAGAGACACGAGTCCATGCCGTTGACGGAAGAGTGGATAGAGGCGATATGCAAGTATGAAGGGCGGGATTTGATGAAAGCGTAAATCAAATTCTCCCCATGAGGGGAGACACTGTCTCCGCACCGATAAGGCACTACTCCGGCACCGGGGAGCAAATCTCTTGCAATGGAGTGCCAAACAAGCAAAACCAGCTTCTCCGGAAAAGTTTTATTTTGATTCATGTCCGCTATATAATAGAAATTGCCTATTTTTGCACCTTATTACTAAGGCATAAAATATCTAGTACAGAAAATGATAGCTGACAAAAGTATAAATTTAGATACCCTTTATAAATTATTGTTTGAAGACGAGAAGCTGGAACTCTCCGAAGAATGCATTCGAAAAGTAGAGGAAAGTTTCGATTTCCTGCAATCTTTCTCCAGTGATAAGATTATTTATGGTATCAATACCGGGTTCGGCCCGATGGCACAATACAGGATAGAAGACCAGTCATTGATTGAACTTCAATACAACATCATCCGAAGCCACTCTACAGGCGCCGGAAAACCGCTCCCCGAGCTTTATGTGAAAGCAGCTATGATTGCCCGCCTGTACACTTTCCTGCAAGGGAAATCGGGAGTGCACATGGAACTGGTATCGCTCCTTTCCGAATTTATCAATCGTGGCATATGCCCCTTTATCCCCGAACATGGAAGCGTAGGCGCCAGTGGCGACCTTGTGCAACTGGCCCATATAGCCCTGACATTGATAGGCGAAGGAGAAGTCTTCTATCAAGGAAAATTGCGTGATGCCGCCACCGTACTCCGGGAAAATGGTCTGAACCCGTTCTCCATGCGTATCCGTGAAGGATTATCCGTGACCAACGGGACTTCCGTAATGACAGGAATCGGCATCGTCAACTTGATTTATGCCCGGAAACTGCTTCGTTGGTCGGTAGCCGCTTCCGTTATGATGAACGAAATCGCCGCCTCTTACGATGACTTTATGGCTCAGGCACTGAACGAAGCCAAACATCACCGCGGACAACGGGAAATTGCCGCTATGATGCGAGAATGGGTAAGTGGCAGCCAATGCGTACTCCAAAGAGAGAACGAACTCTATAACCAAGTACACAAAGAAAAAATCTTCGAACATAAAGTGCAGCCTTATTACTCTCTGCGTTGTGTTCCGCAGATACTTGGCCCTATTTATGACGAGCTGGAGAATGCGGAAGAAGTATTAATCAACGAAATAAACTCCGCTTGCGACAATCCGATTATCGACCCGGAAACACAGAATATTTATCATGGCGGCAATTTCCACGGAGACTATATCTCCTTCGAAATGGACAAACTGAAAATCGCCGTGACCAAGCTGACCATGCTCTGCGAAAGACAAATCAACTATTTGTTCCATGACCGCATCAACGGCATCCTGCCGCCATTTGTCAACTTAGGAGTATTGGGACTGAATTACGGTCTGCAGGCATCCCAGTTCACGGCAACGTCCACCACCGCCGAGTGTCAGACCTTATCGAATCCAATGTATGTCCACAGTATCCCCAACAATAATGACAATCAGGATATTGTCAGCATGGGTACTAACTCCGCCTTATTAGCAAAAACTGTTATTGAGAATTCCTATCAAGTGATGGCTATTCAGTTTATGGGGATGGCGCAGGCTGTCGACTATCTGAAGATACAGGAGAAACTTAGTCCGAAAAGCCGGCAGGTTTACGATGAAATCCGTAGCTTCTTCCCCGTTTTCACCAATGACACACCTAAATATAAAGAGATAGAAGCCATGATAGCTTATCTCAAAAAAGAAAATAAATAAGATGAAATACGCATTAATAACCGGTGGAAGCCGAGGTATCGGTCGTGCCGTCAGTTGCAGGCTGGCGGAAATGGGCTACTTCGTACTTATCAATTATCAGAGTAACGACGCGGAAGCGGAAAAGACATTGCAATTAGTACGGGAGAAAGGGAGCGACGGCGAATTGATGAAGTTCGATGTCACCGATTCCGAAGCGGTTGCCGTTGCTTTAGGCAACTGGTCTTCACTGCATCCCGACGAATATATCGAAGTGCTGGTCAATAATGCGGGCATCCGCAAAGACAACCTGATGTTATGGATGACGGGCGAAGAATGGAGTAAAGTGCTCGACATCAGCCTGAACGGTTTCTTCCATGTGACACAGCCTTTATTGAAGAACATGTTGGTGAAACGCTACGGGCGTATCGTGAATATCGTATCCCTGTCGGGCATCCAGGGAATGCCGGGACAAGCCAATTACTCGGCAGCCAAAGGCGGCGTGATTGCCGCAACCAAAGCGCTGGCACAGGAAGTAGCCAAGAAGAAAGTGACAGTCAACGCGGTGGCTCCGGGATTTATCCACACGGACATGACAGAAGGTATTGACGAAAACGAATGGAAGAAGCATATCCCGGCGGGACGTTTCGGAACTCCGGAAGAAGTGGCCGACCTGGTCGGTTTCCTGGCATCTCCGGCATCATCCTACATCACGGGAGAGGTGATTTCCATCAACGGCGGACTATATACTTAAAAACAAAAGCATAGAATAGACTAAAATAATGAAAAGAGTTGTTATCACGGGAATGGGGATTTATTCTTGCATCGGCAAGAACCTGGATGAAGTAAAAGACTCACTATACAATGGGAAATCGGGCATCGGCATAGACCCGGTACGGAAAGAACTAGGTTATTTTTCCGCACTGACAGGTATTTTGGAACGTCCCGACCTGAAAAAGCTACTGGATCGGCGCAAACGTCATTGCCTGCCGGAACAGGGAGAATATGCTTATCTCGCAACATTAGAAGCTTTCCGCAATGCCGGCATTGATGAAGCTTTCCTCGAAAGCAACGAAGTCGGTATCCTGTATGGCAACGACAGCAGTGCCGCTCCCGTAATCAATGCGGTGGACATTATCCGTGAAAAGAAGAATACGGCACTGGTTGGTTCCGGTTCCATCTTCCAGTCGATGAACTCTACCGTGACAATGAACCTGTCTGTCATTTTCAAGCTAAGGGGGGTCAACTTTACCATCGCAGGAGCCTGTGCCAGCGGTTCGCATGCCATCGGTATGGGATATCTGCTTATCAAATCGGGATTGCAGGATTGCATCTTATGCGGCGGCGCGCAGGAAGTGAACCCGTATGCTGTAGGTAGTTTTGACGGGTTAAGCGCTTTCTCCACTCAGGAAGCGGAACCGGAAAAGGCTTCAAAACCTTTCGATAAGCGACGGGACGGGCTGATACCAAGCGGCGGAGCTGCCAGTCTGGTACTCGAAAGCTACGAATCGGCAGTGAAAAGAGGTGCGCCTATTCTGGCTGAAGTGATCGGATACGGTTTTTCGTCCAATGGCGACCATATTTCCGTGCCGAATGTAGACGGCCCCAGACGTTCTTTGCAAATGGCTGTCAAGGATGCAGGTATTGCGCTCGAACGTATCAAATATATTAATGCACACGCCACTTCAACTCCGGTAGGCGACTTGAACGAAGCGAAAGCCATCGCGGAAGTATTCGACGGACACCGTCCGTATGTAGCTTCCACCAAGTCCATGACAGGACATGAGATGTGGATGGCGGGTGCCAGCGAAGTTATCTACTCCACCCTGATGATGAACAACAATTTCATCGCTCCCAACCTCAATTTCGAGGAGCCGGACGAAGCCTCGGCGCAGTTGAACATTCCGGCGCAACGGGTAGACTTGGAGTTCGACACGTTCTTGTCCAACTCCTTCGGATTCGGTGGAACCAACTCTACTCTGATAGTACGTAAATTCAATAAATAATAGATTAAAAGAGAAACCATATGACAAACGAAGAAATCATCGAGAAAATAAGAACCACTCTGGCAGAAGAGTTTGAAGTAGACATCGACGTCATCCAGCCGGATGCACCGTTGATGGAAACTCTCGAACTAGACAGCCTGGACTTGGTCGACATGGTGGTACTGGTAGAAAAGAATTTCGGATTTAACGTGACCGGACAGGATTTCGCAGGTATCAAGACCTTCCAGGACTTCTACAATCTTGTTATTACCCGTATGCAGGAAACAAAATAGACATGTCGACGTGGAAAGGCAAAACCAGGGGTGGAACGTTCGGATACTTATTCTTTATTTATTTGATTAAGTATCTGAGCATCACTGCCGCTTATATTTTCTTGAGCCTGGTAGTCCTCTATTTTATACCGTTCGCCCCGAAAGCTACGAAGAACACCTGGTTTTATGCCCGCCACATCCTGAAATACAATCGGATACGTTCTGTTGGAATGTTGCTGCGCAACTATTACCGGCTGGGACAGATTCTGATTGACAAGGTAGCCATCGGCAATGGGAAAGCAGACCGGTATCGGTTTGAGTTTGAACGATATCCGGAGTTTCTACGATTATTGGACAGCGAGCAAGGAGTGATTATGATTGGCGCCCATGTGGGAAACTGGGAAATAGGCGTTCCTTTCTTTGATGATTACGGAAAGAAAATCCATATCGTGATGTACGATGCCGAACATCGCAAAATCAAGGAGATGTTGGAGAAAAACGGAAGGGAGAAAGAATACAAGATTATTCCTGTCAACGAGGACAATCTGACACACGTTTTCCGCATCACTGAAGCGTTGAACAAAAAAGAATATGTCTGTTTCCAGGGCGACCGCTACCTGAATAAGGAGAAGCTACTGATAGGCAGATTATTGGGACGGGAAGCCCCTTTCCCTGCCGGACCTTTCTTGTTGGCTTCGCGAATGAAAGTACCTGTCGTATTTTATTTCGCCATGCGGGAACCGGGAAGAACGTACCGTTTTCACTTCATTGTCGCGGAGCCGGTGGTACGAAACAAAGATAAAAAAGCGGAGACGGCTCTGCTCGAACAATATACCGTTGCCTTGGAACAAATACTAAAGCGTTATCCGGAACAATGGTTTAATTATTACCCCTTCTGGGAATCTGCCGAAAAGCAGTCACCGGATTCAAAAGAAAGACAAAAAGATGCAACAGAACAGATATGACAAAGAACCGTTGACAGCGGTAGAAGCTCAACGCCTGGCACAAGAGATAGCTTTCGGGCCCATCGTATTTCAGGTATCGCGCCTAATGCTTAAATTCGGTATTTTCAAGTTACTTGCAGACCACCGGAACGGACGGACGCAGGAAGAAATCAGCAAGGCTTGCGGACTGTCTTCTTATGCCGCACAAGTATTATTGGAAGCATCGTTGACAATCGGAACGGTGCTATTGCGCGAAGGCCGATACTCACTCGCCAAAGCCGGTTGGTTCCTGCTTAATGACAAGATGGTGCGTGTCAACATGGACTTTAACCAGGATGTCAATTATCTGGGTATGTTCCATCTTGAAGAAGCTTTGACCAACAGCCGTCCCGAAGGGCTGAAAGTATTCGGAGAATGGAGTACGATTTATGAAGGACTGTCCAGTCTGCCGCCACAGGTACAGAAGAGTTGGTTTGGATTCGACCACTATTATTCGGATTGCTCGTTTGACGAAGCACTGGCTATCGTTTTCGCCCGTCATCCCAAGACTTTGTTGGACGTAGGCGGCAATACCGGTCGTTGGGCAACGAAATGTGTAGGCTATGACGCCGCAGTGGAAGTGACCATCATGGACTTGCCGCAACAACTGGAGATGATGCGCCAACAGACCCAAGACCTGCCCGGAGCAACACGTATCCACGGGCACGGCGCCAATCTACTCGACCCGCAAGTTCCTTTCCCTACGGGATTCGACGCCATCTGGATGAGCCAGTTCCTCGATTGCTTCTCGGAAGAAGAAGTGACCAGCATACTGACACGTGCCGCCCGTTCTATGGACAAAGAAAGCCGGCTCTATATCATGGAAACTTTCTGGAACCGGCAGAAGTTTGATACAGCCGCTTACTGTCTGACGCAAATCAGCCTCTACTTCACAGCAATGGCAAACGGCAACAGCAAGATGTACCACTCGGACGACATGAAACGATGCATCGAAGCAGCGGGACTGGAAATAGAAGAAATGCACGACCACCTGGGAATGGGACACAGCATCGTACAGTGCAAACTGAAAGTTACAACAGAAAATAATGCGGATTAAGATGAATAGAGAAGCTATCATACACGGAGAAGGAATACTCGGACTGATTCCGCAACGCCCGCCCATTGTTATGGTGGATAGTTTCTTCGGCATCGAAGAGAACTGTTCCTATTCCGGGCTGACCATCACGTCCGATAATATCTTCTGCGAAGCAGGAAAACTGCAAGAACCGGGAATCATCGAGCACATCGCCCAATCGGCAGCCGCACGTATCGGGTTTATCTACACTCGGCAAGGCGCACAGGTTCCGTTAGGCTTTATCGGTTCGGTGGATAAACTCAAGATTTATAATTTACCGGAAGTGGGAATGAAACTATTTACCGAGATTACCGTCGTGCAGGAAGTATTCGATATTACACTGGTTTCCGCACAAGTAAAAGCCGGTGAGGAATTGATAGCCGAATGTCGGATGAAAATATTTATCAAGAAAGAATGAAACGGAAAACGACTCAACATACACCCGCTCTGACCAACCGGACTACATTCAAAGTGCGGTTCAGCGAAATAGATTCCATGCAGATCGTATGGCACGGTGAGTACGTACGTTATTTTGAAGACGGAAGGGAAGCCTTCGGCAAGCAGTACGGTCTGGATTATATGAGTATTTACCGCGAAGGGTACATGATTCCCATTGTCGATTTGACCTGCCAGTTCAAGCAATCGTTATCTTTCGGTGAAGAGGCAATTGTCGAAACGCGCTATATCGCCTGCGAAGCTGCCAAGATAAAATTCGAATACGTCATCTATCGGGCTAGTGACCAGAGCGTAGTAGCTACCGGAAGCACGATGCAGGTATTCCTGAACCTGAATAAAGAACTGGAACTTATTAATCCGCCGTTTTATATGGAATGGAAAAAGAAATGGAACATTCTCTGAACATATATATTACAGCTCATACGCTTATTACTTCACTGGGCTTCGGCATACAGGAGAATACGGAAGCTATCCGTGCCTGCCGGAGTGGCATCCGCATACAGGAAGCCGGACGGATATCCGACAGCCCGCTATTGGCAGGAATGATTGACGCTGTCGAATTGGAAAGACGGGCGAAGGAGATGCAGATAACGGATTATCCCCGTATGGAACAACTATTTATTTTGGCTGTTCAAGAGGTGATTTTCCAGTCGGGAGCCAGTCTCCGTGAACCGGATTGTGCCTTACTGCTCTCTACGACAAAAGGGAATGTCGATTTATTAAGTAAGCAGGTTGCTTCGGACGAATCGAACGGTTCGTCTATACAGCTTCCAACGGACAGTCCTGCCTTTCTTTGGAAAATGGCGGAGCGAATCGGCAACTTTTTCGGAGCCTGCAATCAGGTAGACGTCATTTCCAATGCCTGTATATCAGGAGTTTCGGCACTCATTGTAGCTAAAAGACAGATAGAATCGGGACGTTACAAACGGATCATCGTTGCCGGTGGGGATATTCTGTCTCATTTTATCACCAGCGGATTCCTGTCTTTCCGGTCTGTCAGCGCACAGCGCTGCCGACCTTATGACATACAACGGGATGGATTGAGCCTGGGCGAAGCCTGCGGAGCCGTTCTTTTAGAAACTCAAGGGAACGCCAATGATATTATTCTCTCCGGTGGAGCTGTCAGCAATGATGCCAACCACATATCCGGTCCTTCCCGGACGGGAGACGGACTGGCAATGGCTATTAACCAGGCAATGGAAGAGGCAGAAGTAACTCCCGGAGACATCAGCTTTATCAATGCACACGGGACAGCTACCGTCTACAATGATGAAATGGAATCCAAAGCTATCCATCTGGCAGGATTATCAACTGTTCCGGTGAATAGCTTGAAACCTTATTTCGGGCATACGTTAGGAGCTTCGGGCATTATCGAAACCATCCTTTGCATGGAGCAGTTGAAAACAGGAATATTCTACGGGACTTTAGGATACGAAACACTCGGTGTTCCTATGCCTGTCACCGTCTATGGCACGCATCAACCGATGCCGATGAAATGTTGCGTCAAGACCGCTTCCGGTTTCGGTGGATGCAATGCCGCAGTTGTATTGTCTCTTCCTGCCGCCCGTCACCGTCAGAAACAGGTTCCTTTCTCCAAGGCACTCACCGAATCTGCGAACAGTATCACTATCAGACCGGGAGTGGTAGAACGTGACGGAACAGTCATATTCAACTCTTCAGAGACGGACTTTGCACCGTTTATCCGGGAAGCCTATAAGAATTTGGGAGAAAACAATATGAAGTTCTATAAAATGGATGACCTGTGTAAACTGGGATATGTGGCTGCCGGCCACTTGCTGAAAGGAACTGATTATCAACCGGAAGAGATTGGAATTATTCTTGCCAACGCTTCTTCATCGCTGGATACGGACTGCAAACATCAGACTCTAATCAGCAAAGAAGGAGACAAAGCCGCCAGTCCCGCCGTATTTGTCTATACGCTCCCCAATGTGGTGTTGGGTGAGATTTGTATCCGGCATAAAATAAAGGGAGAGAATACTTTCTTTGTCCGTCCGCATTACGAGCCTGATTCTTTAGAGGATTACGCACGTATCGTAATGGCTAAAGGGAAGTTGCGCGCATGCGTCATAGGCTGGTGTGAACTGATGGACGGACAATATCAGGCAGAATTTAAACAAATTACTAATATATCAACGACTTATTAATAACATATCGACAACTTATGGATAATTCAAATCAAACCCCAAGAGAACTGATGGACGAAGTGAAAGGCAAACTCATCGAAGAGTTGAACCTGGAAGAAATCACTCCGGAAGATATAGACAACGAAGCACCCCTGTTCGGAGATGAAGGCCTCGGTCTTGACTCTATCGACGCTCTCGAAATCATACTGATTCTGGAACGTGAATATGGGATTAAAATAGAAAACCCGGGTGAAGGAAAGCAAATCTTCTATTCGGTGCGCACATTGTCTGATTACATTGCAGCCAATCGTAAAGCCTGACGCATGAAGATTTACGTCACCGGATTGGGAATTGTTTCGGGCATCGGCATCGGAGTTTCCGAAAACATAGAGGCTTTGAGACAAGGGAAACATGGTATCGGAAAAGTAACTCTTTTCCCGACTGCCCTCGACGTGCCCGTATCCGAAGTGAAGCATAACAATAAGGAACTGAAACAATTGCTCGGCATCTCTCCGCAACGGACCGTCTCACGCACAGCATTGTTGGGAATGGTGGCAGCTAAAGAAGCGTTGGAAGATGCAGGACTGAATCAGAGAACATCACGGTATGCGCAGCAACCGTCACAGCATATACAGCAACCGCCACAGCAGGACTCTCAACAGACACAGCAGGATTCTCAACCGTTACGTATCGGTTTTATTTCTGCAACTTCCGTCGGCGGCATAGATTTAAGCGAGCATTTCTATGAATCATTCAAAGAGAATCCCAAACGGGGACGACTGCGTGAAGTCATCTCCCATGACTGCGGAGCCAGTACGGAACTGATTGCTTCCTACTTGGGCATCAACGATTTCATAACAACCATCAGTACCGCCTGTTCGTCAGCCGCCAACGCTATCATGCTGGGAGCAAGGATGATTAAACACGGGTTATTGGATGCCGTTGTTGTCGGGGGGACGGATGCGCTTTGCCGGTTCACACTGAACGGATTCAACTCTCTTATGATTTTGGATAAGGCACATTGCCGTCCCTTCGACCGTTCGCGTACGGGGCTCAACCTCGGAGAAGGGGCAGGTTACTTAGTACTTCAACCGGAAAGCTCACTCCGGCGAACTCCTTATTGCGAACTTAGCGGTTACGCTAATACAAACGAAGCCTATCACCAGACGGGAAGTTCTCCAGAAGGAGACGGCGCCTTTCTATCAATGAGCGAAGCAATCGCTTCAAGCGGTATTTCTCCTGAAGAAATAGACTATATCAATGTGCACGGCACAGGCACTCCCGGCAACGACGCATCGGAAGGAATGGCATTACGGAGAATCTTCGGAGAGCACGTTCCGCCGTTCAGTTCGGTGAAAGCCTTTATCGGACATACTTTAGGAGCTTCCGAAGGGATTGAAGCGGTATATTCCGTTCTTTCCTTATATAAAGGTATGATTTACCCGAATCTGAACTTTACGGACGCGATGCCCGAAACGGGACTGATACCGGAAACGACTTTCCGGGAAGGAATCCCCGTACGCCACGTATTATCCAACTCTTTCGGTTTCGGTGGGAACGATTCATCGCTTCTCTTTTCTGCAACTACTATTCCGCAAGGAACGAACCTTTAAGTTATTATGTCTATGCAGCCAGTCTATATCCAACGCATCGCCTCGATTCATCCTCAAGGAAAACGGAATGACAGCCGTCCTTATCTCCAAGCCTGTGAGCCTGATTATAAGAATATCATTACCAATCCGACCTTACGCAGACGCATGAGCCGTATCGTAAAAATGGGGGTAGCCTGTGGATTAGAATGTATAGGCGGACTGCCACCCGAAGAGATACAGGGAATTATCACAGCCACAGGACTAGGCTGCCTGGTCGATACGGAAAAGTTTCTGAACACACTGATAGACAATGAAGAACGGATGCTGAACCCTACCCCCTTCATCCAGTCGACATTCAACACAATCGGTGCGCAAATCGCCCTGATACGTGGGATACATGCCTACAACATGACTTATGTACACCGAGGTCTAAGTTTCGAAAGTGCTTTGCTGGATGCCATGATGAAGATTGGGGAAGGAAGCGGGCATATACTGGTAGGAGCCATGGACGAAATGACGGATACCAGTCACGCCATCCAACAGCGATTGGGGATACTAAAAGGAATAGAAGCCGGAGAAGGCGCGCAGTTTTTCCTGTTGAGCCGGGAAGTCGGAGAACACCCGCTCGCTGAAATAAAAGGGATAGAAACTTTCGCCGGGCAGCAAACGACAGAAGAAATCCAAAACCGGATTATGCGTTTTCTGCAACGGAATGGATTAAATAGCCGGAATATTCAGTGGTTTATGACCGGAAAGAATAAGCAACAATCCTGGCAGGATAATTCTTCGAAGCAGACAATCATATCTGAAAAAGATGTGCCATTGAATCAAGCAATCACCTCTGAAAGTAATGCCATTTATGAGAAACTCGAAACAAACCTCTTCCCGGAAAGTATGCATCTCAGCTTCAAAGACGAATGTGGCGAGTATCCTACCGCCTCATCGTATGCCGTATGGAAAGTAGTGAAAGAATCGGAGAACTGCACTACTCCTACGAATATACTGATTTATAATCATCACCACTCCATCAATCATTCTTTGATTCTAATCCGGAAAAGCGTATGATTATCACCTGTATCGTACTTGGTTCATTGTTGATACTGTCTTTTCTCGTCTATGCTTCTTATAGCATTCGGTCGGGGATTTATCTCCGCTCGTTTTGCAGAAAGCGTACTGGAGAAAAGGTAGTAGCCTTGACTTTTGACGACGGTCCCGACCCGATACAGACTCCGAAAGTACTGCAAATACTGAAAGAACAGCAAGCAACAGCCTGTTTCTTCTGTATCGGACACAAGGTAAAAGGAAATGAAAAACTGTTGCAGCAAATGGTAGTGGAAGGGCATCTAATTGGAAATCATTCATTTACCCATTCCGGTTTATTCCCGCTATACGGACTCTCCAGAATGAAAAAAGACCTGCAAACTTGTCAGTCTGAACTAGAACGAGTAACTTCGCAGCCGGTAACTTTGTTTCGTCCGCCATTCGGAGTCACCAATCCGACGATTGCGAAAGCCGTCCGGCAATTGGGTTACACCTCTATAGGATGGAACATCCGTACACTGGATACCCAACAGCCGTCACCGGACAAAGTACTCGACAGAATCCGGAAAGGTATTAAACCTGGTTCTATTATCTTGCTGCACGACCGGATGCCAAACAGCGGGCAACTGGTGAAACAGATACTGGATTTACTGAAAGAACAGGAATACACCGTTGTCCGGCTGGACGAACTATTGGCATAAAATAAAAACGTATGAGAACTTTAGTTACATATACATTACTTATCTTTCTGTCCGTTGTCTCTGCCCATGCGCAAGGCATGAAGAAGTTGACGCAACTTCAGGATTTTGAGAAACGCCTGGCAGAAGAAGCACAGACCGTACAATCTATCGAAAGTGATTTCACGCAAGTGAAATACCTCGACATATTCGACGAAAAAGTTACTTCCAAAGGGAAGTTCTACTACCAGAAGAGCAATAAAATCTGCATGGAATATTTCCGCCCGATGGACTATCTCATTGTGATAAACGGCAGTAAGCTCAAAATCGTTTCGGACGGCAAGAAAAACATCATGAACTTGAGCGCCAACAAGATGATGGGACAGATGCAGGATATGCTGACTGCCTGCATGATAGGCGACCTCTCCAAAATGTCATCCAACTACCAACTGGCATACTTTGAAGATGCACAATTCTACCTGGTCAAGATAAAGCCGGTCAATAAAGCCGTACAAGCCTATATCACCGGGATAGAAATCTACCTCGACAAAAAAGATATGTCGGTACACAAACTCCGCCTGTCCGAAACAGCCACGAATTATACCGAATACGAATTCTATAACAAAAAGTTCAACTCCCTGAAGAATGATGCGAAGTTTACGATTCGTTAGTCGGACGGTTCTGCTTCTCCTTGTGATGCAGTTATCGGTTTCCTGCTCTCCGCGCATAAGCGGGGAAGGCAGCATAGTGCCGCCTGCTATCGAACTGGCAAAAGGAGAAAGCTCGCAAAAGTATAATATCCAGTTGGACTTCATGAAACATCATATGAGCGGCATGCTGATAGTACGCCGTATGCCCGACAATGAAATCCGGATAGTGGCATCCACCTATTTCGGGCTAAGCCTTTTCGACTTCTCCCTTCAAGATGGCAAGTTCAATGTCAACAGTTGCATCGAACCCATGCAGAAAGAAAAAGTACTGAAACTTCTGGAGATGGACTTCAAACGCCTGTTTCTAAGCGAGAAAAGTATTCGTGCGAAGATGTCCAAAGACGGTTCGACGGAAAAAAGAGCCAGTGGGAAAGGCTTTGGGAAATCTGTTTTATACATCACGGGCAATATTCCGGGCGACCCGGTACAAATAAAAATAAAGCATCCATGGATACGATTGACAATTCGCCTGGACAAACTATCTAAAGAGATTTAATATATGCTACTTGATAACTTCTATACGCTTCTCTCTTCCGAATCACCGGACTCAATCACCTGGACTATCCGGGTAGAACTGAATCCGGAACACGCTATTTATCAGGGACACTTTCCGGAACATCCGGTAGTTCCCGGAGTCTGTCTGCTGCAACTTATCAAAGAATGTACTGAAGGTATCCGCTGGCAAAAGTTGCAATATACGCAAGTGTCTTCATGCAAGTTCCTGTCAGTCGTCAATCCTGTAAAGACACCGTGCCTGTCAATAACGCTGACCTTCAAAGATATGGAAGAAGGCAAACTTCAGTTGCAGGCGGAAGGTACTGCTAAGATGGAAGGAACCGCAAAAAACGAATGTTTTATCAAACTGAAAGCCGTACTTACCTCAACGAAAGCATGAAGGATCCGCAAAGTACAGCCTACTGGCACGAGAAGTTGAAACAATTGGGAATTATCGTTATCATCCCAAGTTACAACAACGGCAAGACACTGGCGGATGTCATAGAGAGTGTACGCTCCTATGCACCGGACATTCTCGTCGTCAATGACGGTTCGACGGATGAAACAGCCGGGATACTCAGCCGGGAAGCCAACCTGCAAGTCATCACCCACCCCACCAACCAAGGAAAAGGGATAGCCTTGAAACATGGTCTCTGCCACGCAAAGGCACAAGGCTTCCGCTATGCCATTACCATTGATTCGGACGGGCAGCACTTCGCTTCGGATATCCCTTCGTTCATCGAAGCCATCGAAAAGGAACCGGATACCCTGCTGGTAGGTTCGCGCAACCTTGCTTCGGACAATATGCCGGGAAAGAATACATTTGCCAATAAATTCTCCAACTTCTGGTTCACCCTCGAAACGGGAATCAAGCTGCAGGATACACAATCCGGTTACCGCCTGTATCCATTGCAACGGATGAATGTCGACAAATGGTATTATACCGCCAAGTATGAATTTGAACTGGAAGCCCTCGTTTTCGCGGCATGGGGAGATATCGCAGTCAAAAACATACCGGTACATGTCTATTATCCGCCACAAGAAGAGCGGGTTTCGCATTTCCGCCCGTTCAGGGATTTCACCCGTATCAGCATCCTGAATACGGTACTGGTATTTATCACTTTCTTGTGGATTATCCCCCGCAACTTTTTCCGCAAACTGACCTGGAAGAACTGCAAGCGTTTTTTCTCCGAACATGTCATCCATTCGCCGGAATCCAACCTGCGAATCACGGCAGCCATCACACTCGGAGTATTCATGGGCATCGTTCCGGCATGGGGATACCAAATGCTGATAACCCTGTTTCTGGCACATCTGCTCCGGCTGAACAAAGTCATCGCTATTGTAGCGGCCAACATCAGTATCCCCCCGATGATTCCGTTTTTGCTGTACGGAAGTTACGCAACCGGATGCAAAGTGCTGGGCGAACCCGTCAACCTGCACTTAAATGAACTCTCTTTCGCAAATGTAAAATCAGTCATAGAGCAATATTTGATAGGAAGTATTATCTTTGCAGTCGTTTGCAGCCTGGTAGCGGGAGTCATTTCGTTCGCCTTGCTCACGACTTGTAGGAGAAAAAAGATATGACCCAGTTTTTTATCGGACTATATGATTATTTTGAAAGACACAAGATTCTGTTCTACCTGTCCCTCATCTGCTGTATCCTGTTCATGGGCTACTTTGCCCTGCAAGTGAAGTTTGAAGAGAACATCACACAGTTCTTCCCCGACACCAAAGATTCACAGAATACCATCAAGGTTTTTGATAATCTCAAGATTAAGGACAAAATCATTGTCATGCTCTCCTCTGCGGATACGTGTAATGCCGTAGAACCGGATTCCCTGATTGAAGCAGCCGGACAACTGCAACAATCTCTGACCGGAAAAGCAGGCGGGACACTGATAAAAAATATCTTCGCACAAGTAGACCAGAATCTCGTCAGCGGAGCCACCGACTTCGTTTACGACCATCTCCCACTCTTCCTGACAGACACGGATTACCAGCGGTTCGACACCCTGCTGACGCAAAAGGGAATACACGCCGCCATGCAGAAGAATTATACCAACCTTCTTTCTCCTGCCGGCATTGCATTAAGAAGCTATATCCTCAGAGACCCGCTCGGACTTGGCAGTGAAGCCCTGAAGCACTTACAGGATTTCCAGTTGGAAGCCAACTACGAAATCTACAACGAACATATCTTCTCCAAAGACGGTTCTACCTTATTGATGTTCATCACTCCGGTATTCAGCACAGGAAGCACTGGAAAGAATGACGAACTCGTCAGAATACTGGAAGAAGAACTCCGGCACGTACAAAGTGAGTCTCCTGTGATTCGGGCGGAATATTTCGGTGGTCCTTCAGTAGGAGTCTACAACGCCCGACAGATAAAAAAGGACACTATACTGACCTCTACTATTGCACTGCTCATCATCATTGTATTCATCTCATTCGTCTTCAAACGGAAGAGGTCGATACCTTTGATTATTACCCCTGTACTGTTCGGCGGACTGTTTGCCCTGTTCCTGATTTTCTTTATCAAAGGAAGCATTTCAGCTATTGCCGTAGGAGCTGGCTCGGCGGTGATGGGTATCGCACTCAGCTATTCCATCCATATGCTGGCGCATCAAAATCATGTATCCACGGTGCAACAACTGATTAAAGAAATCGCTTACCCGCTGACGGTAGGCAGTTTTACGACCATCGGGGCATTTCTGGGACTGATATTCACTAGTTCCGACCTGCTGCGCGACTTCGGTCTGTTCGCTTCCCTGGCACTGGTGGGCACTACTCTTTTCTGCCTGATTTACCTGCCTCATTTCCTAAAGGGACAGGCAGATGTGAAGCAAGGGCGTGTATTACGTATCATAGAGAAAATAAACGCTTATTCTTTCGATAAGAATAAATGGCTGGTCGGGGGCATCGCCCTTGTCACCGTCATCTGCCTGTTTACCTCACAGAAAGTAGGGTTCAACAACGATATGATGAGTCTCAACTACGAGCCTCAACATCTCAAACAATCGGAAGAGAAACTGCTGCACCTCTTCGACAGCCATGAAAAGACAGTTCTCTTTGTCAGCGTAGGCAAAGATATGGTCGGAGCTACTGAAACCTATGCAGCGACCAACCGGAAGCTATCTACCTTGAAAGAACAAGGGCTGATAAAAGAATACGCTTCCGCCTCACAATTCCTTATCTCCCCGCAAGAACAGCAGAAACGCCTGAAGAAATGGGAAGATTACTGGACGAATGAGAGGAAGGAACAGGTTCGCGAGCATCTGGAAGCATCCGCTGCCGAATACCGTTTCCGTCCCGGAAGTTTCGACGGCTTCTGCCAATGGCTCGCCCGGCCTTTCGGCGAATATCATTACTCTTCCCAAGAGGACGATTTATCCGGCAAGCTATTGAATGAATGGCAGACATCGGCTGATTCCATAACGATGCTTATCAGCCAGATACGAATCAACGAGACAAATAAAGAAGCGGTATATGCGCATTTCAACAAAGACCGGGATGTCGTCATCTTCGACCGTTCCTACTTTGCCAACAAATGGGTGTCCGCCATCAATGATGACTTCTACCTGATTCTGTATCTTTCTTCTTTCCTGATATTCTTTGCCTTGTGGTTCTCTTACGGGCGTATCGAACTTACGTTGATGAGTTTTCTCCCGATGCTGGTCAGTTGGGTGATTATCCTCGGGCTGATGGGAATCCTGGGGATTGAGTTCAATATCATCAATATCATCCTGTCTACCTTTATATTCGGTATCGGTGATGATTTCAGTATTTTCATTATGGACGGATTGCAGAACAAGTACCGTACAGGCCAGAAAGTGCTGAACTCGCACAAAACAGCCATCTTCTTCTCTGCCTTCACTACGGTGGTCGGAATGGGTGCGCTCGTTTTCGCCAAGCATCCGGCCTTGCAATCTATTTCACTGATTTCCATACTTGGAATGATAGCAGTGGTGTTGGTAGCCTATACCATCCAGCCGCTTATCTTCCGGTTCTTCATTGCAGCCCCGGCATCCAAAGGGTTACCGCCTTATACGCTTATCGGGCTGCTACGGACTGTCGCGCTCTTTCTGCTCTTCTTTATCGGATGTATCCTTCTCCGGATATTGATAGCCTTGCTCTATCTGGTTCCCGTACGCAAGAGCAGCAAGCAGCATTTCGTCTGCCGCCTGATACAGATTACCTGCAAAGGGATTCTATTATTGGCTACCGCCGTCAAAAAGGAACATATCAACAAAGCCAACGAAAGGTTTGACCGTCCGGCCATTATCATTGCCAACCACCAGTCGTTTATTGATATTCTCGTGTTGCTGTCTCTTTCGTCCAAAGTCCTGATGATGACCAATCACTGGGTATGGCATTCCCCTTTCTTCGGAGCCATCATCCGCTATGCCGATTTCTATTATATAGGCGAAGGATACGAACAATATATAGAACGGATGAAGAAAAAGGTGGAAGAAGGTTATTCCATTGCTGTCTTCCCCGAAGGTACACGTACCTATAACGGAAAGATGAAGCGTTTCCACAAAGGAGCGTTTTATCTGGCGGAAACGCTGCAACTGGATATTCTCCCGATTCTGCTATACGGCAATGACAAGATTATTGCCAAAGCGCAGCCTTTCAATGTCCGCAAAGGAATCATCTATACGGAGATACTTCCGCGCATACCCGCAGATGACCCGTCTTTCGGAGCTACCTATCAGGAGCGTACCAAACGCATATCCACCTATATGAAACAGGAGTATGCGCGTATCTGCCGGGAAAAGAATACAACGGACAACCCCGCTTTTTATGAGGCGCTTATCCAGAACTATATCTACAAAGGACCTATCGTGGAATGGTATATACGCATCAAGGTGAAGATGGAAGGAAATTACCGGTTGTTCAACCGGCTGATTCCCACTCAGGGACAAATCACGGACATAGGCTGCGGATTCGGCCCGTTATGCTACATGCTCTCTCTGCTGTCTGACGACCGGAATATTCTGGGCATCGACTATGACGAGGACAAAATAGCCGTAGCACAGCACGGATGGTTGCGCGGCGACCGCCTTCAGTTCAGGCACGGCAACGCACTTGAATATCCGTTGCCGAAAAGCGACGTGTTTATCCTGAACGATATGCTGCACTATATGAGTTATGAACATCAACGGTCATTGCTGTTGAAATGTGCCGGCCGGCTACGCCCGCAAGGAATGATGATTATACGTGACGGAAACTCCGCCAACACTTCCAAGCACCGTCTGACCCGGTTCACAGAGCTACTGTCCACGCGCATCTTCAATTTCAACCGGACTACCGAAGAGTTGTCCTTCACCACGGAAGCCCAACTGCGGGAGATAGCGGCAACCTGCGGCATGAACGTCGAAACCATACCCAACGACAAATATACATCAAACACCATTTATATATTCAGAAAACCGGACTGGCATGAGTAAATATGACATTATCATCATCGGAAGCGGACTGGGCGGACTGGAATGCGGAGCGATTCTCAGCAAAGAGGGATTCAACGTATGCGTAATAGAGAAAAATGCGCAGTTCGGGGGATGCTTCCAGACGTATCAGCGAAAAGGACGTTTGCTTGATACAGGCATTCATTATGTAGGAAGCCTGGATGAGGGACAGGTGATGAACCAGTATTTCCGCTATTTCGGCATTATGGACAAGCTAAAAGTGAAGCGGTTGGACGCCGAAGCTTTCGATACAATTCACTACAGAGGGCAAGCGTATGATTACGCAATGGGATACCCGCAATTTATCGAGACGCTCCACCGGTCTTTCCCTCACGAGAAAGAGAACCTGAAACGCTATACCGAGCAGCTTCAAGCGGTAGGGAACCTGATTAGCGTAGACCATCTGAAACAAGGCGTCATTGCACTCGAAGGCATGAAGTACTTCTGCACTTCCGCTGCCGGACTGATTGCCGACATCACCCACGACCATACCCTGCAAAATGTGCTGGCAGGCTCCGCTCTGCTCTATGGCGGCCTGAAAGATGTTTCCACCTTCTATCAGCATGCCATGATTAACCATTCCTATATTGAAAGCGCTTACCGTTTCGTAGACGGAAGCATGCAGGTCAGCCTGGAACTGATTGACGTAATCCGGGACAATGGCGGTACGGTTCTCAACAACAGCGAAGCAACCCGCATCATCGTCGAGAACGAGAAAGTGCAGGGAGTCATTGTCAACGGTGAAGAACGGTTGGAAAGCGATTATGTCATATCGAACATACACCCCAAACGGACATTGGAAATACTGGACAAGAACCGCAGTATCAAGAATGCCTTTATCTCCCGAATCCGTTCGCTCGACAACACGTACGGCATCTTCACACTTTATCTGGTAATGAAAAAGAAAAGTACTCCGTACCAGAACCGCAACATCTATCTGCATGGGAACAATAAAGTGTGGTATGACAAGTTGCTCTATCCGGGACGAACTACTAACTGCATGATTTCGATGCAAGCCTCTTCCGAGGACAGCCAATATGCCAGTGTCATCTCTATCCTGACACCGATGTATATGGATGAATTGTCTGCATGGAAGGACTCCTCTCCCGAACACCGCGGCGAGGGTTACCAGTTCTTCAAGAAAGAGAAAGCGGAACAAATACTCCGTTTCCTGCGAAGACACGGCTTCGATTTCTCTGAAAACATAGAGGAACTATTCACCACTACTCCATTGAGTTATCGTGACTACACAGGTACGGTAGACGGTTCCGCATACGGAATCATCAAAGACTATAAATGCCCGCAAATCGGTTTTGTATCTACACGAAGCCGGTTGGGTAATCTATTTTTTACAGGTCAAAACCTGAATGTACATGGCGCACTGGGCGTAACACTGACAGCTATGCTTACGTGCACCGAATTTGTGGGACAGGAATATTTAGCTAAAAAAGTAGGAAATGCATAAAGTTATCAAACGAACCATCAAATATACGGGCGGCATTCTCTTGTTGCTCGTCATCGTATTAATAGGCGGAATCAGTTATCTCTACTTTTCAGCGGATATGATGACACCGCCAAAAGAGCCTAATATCATCCTGACAGAAGTACCTTATGCAGATACTATTGCTCTGGTTCCGGCAGAAGTGCTCTACAAGGATACTCTCGACCTTCGATATTATGCTGATAACTTTATGCGACGCAGTGAAAGCGGATTGTGGGAATTGTTCGTGAGAGGCGATGCCCTTGAAAGAGGGGACGCCATCGGCAAACTGTCTGCCGATTTGCTTCATCACCAAGAGAAAGTATTCGTTGACCAGATTCGTGAAATTATACCTTCAGACAGTTATCTGAAATTTCTGCGGTTCTTCATTGTACTGTTCAACCGTAATTTGGGTGAGAATGTCCCTGAAGAATATCGGGAAGAGATTTATGGAATCTCGCTATCGTGCACCCACGACTACGACTTTATCGGCACTCCTTACGAACGCCAGTTGAATTACCATGCGGCACACGACTTGGGACACACCATGCAGGACTATATGTTAGTGGGATGCAGCTCGTTTGCCACCTGGGGAACTCAAAGTGCGGACTCGTCGCTGCTTATAGGGCGCAACTTCGATTTCTATGTCGGGGATGCCTTTGCAGAAAACAAGCAGGTCACCTTCTGCGCACCGTCCAAAGGGTATGCATTCGCTTCCATCGGATGGCCGGGTATGATAGGCGTATTGTCCGGCATGAACGAAGCCGGGCTCACCGTAACCATCAACGCGGCAAAATCCGCCATGCCGACAAGTTCCGCCACGCCTATCTCCATCCTTACCCGGGAAATCCTGCAATATGCGTCGACTATCGACGAAGCCTTCGCCATCGCCCAAAAGCGGAAAACTTTTGTCTCCGAATCTATTTTGATAGGCTCTGCCAAAGACGGCAAGGCAGCTATTATCGAGAAATCTCCGGAGAAGACCGTCCTTTTCAACGGAAAGGAAAAAGACAGGATTATCTGCACTAATCATTACCAATCGGATGCATTTGCCAAGGACGAACGGAATATGGAAAACATACGGACTTCCGACAGTCCTTACCGTTATGCACGTCTGGAAGAACTGATTAGCGAGAACCAACCGATGAATCCAGTAAAAGCCGCTTCTATCCTGCGTAATCACAAAGGGCGGCAAAACGCCGACCTGGGACTGGCAAACGAAATGGCTATCAACCAGTTTATCGCCCACCACTCCGTCATCTTCCAACCTGAGAAGCAGTTGATGTGGGTATCCACCTCTCCGTGGCAATGCGGCAAATACGTAGCTTACGACTTGAACCGGATATTCAAAAAAGCCATCGCTCTCCGGGATGAGATATACATTCCGGAACTGACCATTCCCGCAGATGAATTCATGCAGGAACCGGAGTTCGAGCAACTCCTTACTTACAAAAGGCTTACTCCGTTGCTACTGAAAAAGATAAAAGCAAAGGAGAAAGTGGAAGACAGTCTGCTCAAGGAATACGAAGCGTCCAACTCTTCTTTCTATTATGTGTATGAAGTACTGGGCAATTACTACGAAGCTATCCGCCAGCCTCAACAAGCCGTCGGCTATTGGAAAAAGGCACTGACCAGACCGATTCCCAAACTACAAGAAAAAGAACGTATCCAACAGAAAATACAAAAACACTCTTAAGATGGAAAAGAATCCCGACATTCAGTTCCGCTCACCGGAAGAAATAAAATGCTATCAGGAAGAACAGCTAGCTGAAGCGTTAGCCTATCTGCAAGCACATTCCAAGTTCTACCAACAGATGTTCGAGGAACATCATATTGATATCAACCGGATTCGAAAGATAGAAGACCTGCAACAAATCCCCGTCACCACAAAGACGGATTTGCAACTTCATAATGAAGATTTCATCTGCGTAGGCAAAGAAGAAATCATCGACTACGTGACGACTTCCGGCACATTAGGCGACCCGGTGACTTTCGTCCTCACTTCCGAAGACCTCGACCGCTTATCCTACAACGAGTTTCTATCTTTCACCACCACCGGATGCACCAGGCAGGATATCCTGCAACTGATGACTACCATCGACCGCCGCTTCATGGCAGGACTGGCGTATTATATGGGCGCGCGCGAACTCGGTATGGGAGTTATCCGTGTAGGCAACGGCATCCCCGAGCTGCAATGGGATACGATTCGCCGGATACAACCCACTTGCGGAATGGTGGTTCCTTCTTTCCTTATCAAACTGATAGAGTTCGCCGAGAAAAACCATATCGACTATAATGCCTGTTCCATGCAGAAATGTATCTGTATCGGTGAAGCATTGCGCAACCAGGAGTTTCAGTTAAATACGCTCGGACAGAAAATACATGATAAATGGCCTGCCTTGCAACTGTATTCCACGTATGCTTCCACCGAAATGCAGTCATCCTTCACCGAATGCAGCGAATTCCACGGCGGACATCTACAACCGGAACTTATCATCGTCGAGTTTCTGGATGATAATAACCAGCCTGTTGCCGAGGGAGAAGCAGGCGAAGTGACCATTACGACATTGGGTGTCAAAGGGATGCCGCTGCTCCGCTTCAAAACGGGTGATATCTGTTACCATCACACCTCACCTTGTGCCTGCGGAAGAAACACGATTCGCCTGAGTTCCATCCTCGGTCGGAAAGGGCAAATGATAAAGTACAAAGGCACGACATTATATCCACCCGCATTATTCGATATTCTGGATAATATTCCTTTGGTAAAGAACTACATTATAGAGGTCTACACCAACGAACTGGGTACGGATGAGATTCTGATTCGCATCGGAAGCGAGAACCGCAGCGAGAGTTTTGCCAAGGAGATAAAGGACTTGTTCCGCTCGAAAGTCAGAGTGGCGCCAAGCATCAATTTCGAGTCGGCGGAGTATATCGCCAAGATACAAATGCCACCCATGAGTCGAAAAGCGATTAAATTCATTGATTTACGATAACTTTTTTCTACTTTTGGAAATCGATAACAATATACATAATTCACTTTAACATTAACGTATATGAAAAAACTTATCCTATTCTTATTCTTAAGCACAAGCCTGTTCTGTTTCGGACAAGGCAAAAGTGCATTGAAAGATGTTCAGTCTATCAAATTCTATGGTGTAGACTATTCTCAGGTCAAAGTTTTCGGTGCGGATGAATCACCGCTACAATTCAAAGATGCTTTCAGACGTATCAATGAATTGTTTATCACGGAAGCAAAGAAGTATAATGTAGGCAAACAGTTGAAAAAAGAGGTGACGGAAATTTCACTGGACGCCGTTAATCAGGTAAATCGCAATATTAACGAGTCCGAACTGATGACTACTAAAACAGAGTATAGTCTCGACAAAGAACAAATCAAGACAGCCATCGAAGCACTGCCTATTCAGAAAACGCCCGGCGTAGGCATGGTATTTGTCGCACAATTCCTGGACAAGTCAAAAAACAGAGGTACATATGAAGTCGTATTCTTCAATACCGAAACTAAAGAAATCATCGAGGAATGGATTACGGAAGGAAAAGCAGGTGGATTCGGATTACGTAACTACTGGGCCGGTTCCATTCATAGCGCACTCAAGAAATTATAAACAATTAGAAATAGAATTATGAGAAAACTACTATTATTACTGACTTTATTACTGAGTATCAGTACTTACGTTGCAGCTCAAAACTACACAGAAGTTGTATATCTGAAAAACGGAAGCGTTATCAAAGGAGTTATCATTGAGCAAGTGCCCAATGTTTCTTTAAAGATTAAGACCGGCGACGGCAGTCTCATCATCTGCCAGATGAATGAAGTGGAGAAAATCATTAAAGAGGAAAGATACACAAGAGATTATCGCACCGATATCGACAATCGCAAAGCAGCGAGAAATACACTGAAAGGCTATAAAGGTTTCGTTGACTTCGGTTACATAGCTGACCTTAGTGATTATGATGCGAACAAAGTAGAAATTTCAACTTCCCACGGATACCAGTTCAATAACTATTTCTACTTGGGTGGTGGTGTTGCGGCAGATTTCTATACCGATGCAGACCTGATAGCCGTACCTATCTTTGTTGATTTCAGAGCCAACTTTATCAACAAGAAAGTAACTCCGTTTGCTGATATCAAAACAGGATATTCAGTTGGAGATGTTGAAGGGGCATATGTTTCTACCGGTATCGGAGTACGTTTTTCTTTGAAAGGTAAAAAAGCTATCAATCTCAAATTGGAATATAATTATCAGCAGCATAATGACCATGGTGATTATTCATACAATAATAATTACTATTCTTATGATTATGACTATGATTTAGAAGGACTTGGATTTAAAATAGGATTTGAATTCTAGTAGATTTAAGTAACTAATATCCATAATAACAAGCCAAACAAAAGCATGAAAAAGAGAATAACAACAGTTGTATTATTAAGTTGCTTTACTATCCTTTCATACGCACAAAGCATTGTCATGACTTCCGGTTCTATTGATTTCATTAAAGCCCAGAAAACCATTGACTTTTCTTTCTCTTATGAAGAGATGTTGGTAGGCAAGCTAACCGAAAAAGAATATGTAGATAAGAAAGTGTCCGAGTATAACAAGAAAGAAGAGGGCAAAGGCGAGCAATGGAAAGAAGCCTGGTATGGTGACCGCAAAGAGCGGTTTGAACCAAAGTTCTTAGAGCTTTTCGACAAATATATGAGTGAGGTAGGTATCACAGCAGGTACAGAAGGAGCGCAATATCGAATTGAAATCAATACGGACTTCACAGAACCCGGCTGGAATGTAGGTGTCATGCGACAAAATGCCTCGGTCGACTTAAGTTGCAAAGTGAAGAATATTGAAACAGGCGAGCAAGTAGCCTCTATCCGAATACGCAATGCCTCAGCCAATAACTTTTGGGGTACTGATTTTACTTCCGGATATCGCGTTCAGGAAACGTATGCCAAAGCAGGAAGAGAACTTGCCAAGTTCTTCATCAAGAAAGCAAAGTTGCGTAAAATAAAAGACTAAAGCCATACATTGCTTTCGGATATTACAATAACGAAAAGAGCGAAGCTTCCAAGGAAACTTCGCTCTTTTTATTTCTCAATACATTAGCACTCAATTAGGGTAATTGCACCAAAAGTTTGTTTCTTTTCTTGCGGTTTCATTCAATACGGTGCAGAAATGAACTAAACTTAGTTTTTCTAAAACTTTATTGGTAGTATACAATGATTTAATCCCCGTTATACATAACTTTATTCGTCTGACAATTGTTAAACTTTCGTCTGACAACTGTTATTCTTTCGTCTAACAACTGTCAGACGAAAAAGAAACAGTTGTCAGACGAATAAAGCCATGCATCATTAACCATAAATCCATTAAGCATTAAAAATAAATCTGCACAAGCTCGAAATTAGTTCATAACATAACCGTACGGATTTGATTCATAACCGTACCGGTTTTCTCTAATTCAAATACTGATTCACATTCTTGCTTGACAAACCTCTCCCTATTTGATAAGGAACAACTTCCGCAGCACATTAGCCATATCCGTATTGTCTCTCCTGCCCGAATAAAGAACAGCCTGCTTTCCTATTGCATACAATGGCACAGGCGCTCCCGTATGAGTTTTAGTTGTCCATCCCAATGATGCCTTCTTATCCAGCAAGGCAATAGCAGCCACCGCTAAAGGCTCATCTTTCGCGTAAAGGCTGACCACATCTTTCGACTTCTTCTTCAAGAAAGACTCTTCGTAGCAAACCAATAATTCAAGTTCTTCACGCGGAGTAATCTTAATTTGTTCCCAAAAGCCCAGGTTCTTTTTCAGAAACGCTTTCATGTCTTCCCACGAAGGAATCATCTTTCCGCTTTTCATTTCACGCATAGCAGCAGTCAAGGCTTCTTGTGAACACTTCTGGTATTGGAGCAAGTCTATATTCAAGTTCATATCGGAGTTACCCAGTCCAAGACCGCCCGTTTCGTGGTCGGCAGTCACTAATATCAATGTCTCGTTCGGATGCTTTTTGTAGAAATCATAAGCCAAGCGGATACATTGGTCGAAATCAATGGTTTCTTTCACAACAGCGCCACCGTCATGGGCATGGGCCGCCCAATCTATTTTTCCGCCTTCTACCATCATAAAGAAACCCTTCTTCGCGGTTTCCTGAAAATTAGCAAGGCAGGCTTTTGTCAAGTCAGGCAAACTCAAGTCTTTTCCAGAACGGTCCATCGCATATTTCAGGCTTTTGCTCACTGTATCGGTTGGGAAGAGAAGAATTTTATCCTTTGCAGTAGCACGGTTATAAGCGTCCATTCCACGAAACATCGTATAGCCTTTCTGATTAAACAGGTCATAAAGGCAAGGCGCCGAAAGGTTCCGCTTGCTGCGAGGTTCGAGCAATCCCGCCCCGCCGAAGAAATCGAAACCGGAATTGGCAGCATCCACTCCTATTTCGTAATACATAGAACGGTCGGGCTGTGAAGCATAGAATCCACCGGGGGTAGCGTGATCGATAGAGGCAGAGGTGATTATTCCTATTTTATAACCTTTATCTTTCAGTTGGCGTGCCAGGGATTTTAACCCGTGATTCTTTTCCGCATCCATTCCGATTACATAGTTCGTCGTTTTTTCTCCGGTAGCCAAAGCGGTAGCCGCGGCGGATGAACACGTAATCAAGTGGGAAGCCGAGCGCGTGCATACTTGAGTCATCACAGGGAAAGTAGGGAATAATAGTGAACGTTCGCCCGTATCTGTTCCTACTTTCTCCGCATAAATTTGGGTTGCTTCCACATGGTTGAATCCCATGCCGTCACCGATAAACAAGAAGATATATTTGGGGACTTGTGCTCCGTTTACAACGACACTGCACAGTAATAATAGCCCGAACAGGGACAATCTTAAAAGTTTCTTCATTTCATTTTCCATTTTATTCGCAGCTTTAAGTCGTGCGATAGCTAATAAATAATAAGGTTATTCATAAATATAAATGATGTTGGGCACTCCGCGTTCTCCGGCATGGTCGAAACGTTTATTATCACAAGGATAATTGACGACACCATTCTCCGGTACTCCCGACAGCCATAATGTTGTGGAACCGCCACCGTCCAGGTTCAACGCATCCTTACCGCCTAATATCCGAAGCAAGTGTGCCAGTTCGGGGATATTCACCCCTTCGGCACGCCCCGGAAAACGTCCGTTCACCGTGACAAGCAGTATCTTTCCATCCTTCGTCATGCAAACAGCACTACGGGGATGCTTGTTCTGAACAAAGTCCTTTCCACATAAGCTCCAGTCGCATACCCGACCGTCTTTTAATAATAACGGTCCGGATGCCAATATTGTACCCACCTTTCGCTTATATTTTTTTTCTATCTGTCTGTTCCAGGGAATCAGCTTCATCTTTCCGTTCCGTTCATAAATGGCTCCCGTGACACGTAGTTTAAACTCGTTTATCGTTGTCGTATCAATCACTTGCCTGTCTGTTTTCAGGAAACAGACAGAATTCCCATGCTTCATATCAAAATAAGAACCATTGATTGCCGCAAGCGCATGATGTTCGGAAGCTATCCGGCTTGTCTTTTTCATACCGTCCGATAGGGCAATACCCGCCTTCATCCCTTTGCCGGGGTCAATCTCTATCAGGTTGATAACTTGGGGGCACTGATAAAGCTGAGGTATAGACGCACTCTTGTGGATAATTCCTTTTTGAGCATGTATTATCTCCCATTGTGCGGAAACGATTGCCAAAGAATCTGATGCAGTCTGCCCTTTCAATGTTCCGACGGAACAAAGAGCTAAGACAAGGATAACGAAGTATTTTCTCATTGTAAACAGACAGATAAATGTGTTAAGTTAATAAATTAATCAAGTTATTTTATTCAGTAAGACTATTTCCTTGCATTATCCACGCAGCTTTCCGGGTTGCATATTGCGACCATGCCTTGATATCCGCAGGTATCTGTCCACTCAACTGATTATCATTCACTCTGAATATACCAGTCGAACCACTCTTCTCAATTACCGTTCCATATCCGTAAGGGATACTTCCACTGAATCCGTTGGTATAAATCATAAACTCTTTCAGGCTCTTCCAAGTGGTCGGTTTATTGTTTCCGTCTAACGGGATAACCGGAAGCGGTCCGCTCAAATTATTACAATATGCCTTTATTGTCACCATACCGGGGATATTTATCAACATATCCAGATTGCCGGTAAACGTGTTGTTAAATCCGGCCGGAGTGGAAGTTGGATGATTTGAGATGTTAAAGCTAGTCAATAATTCACATTCTCCCAAAGATTCCGGCAAGTTTCCGCTTGCAGCAGATTCTATTATCCATAAAGTGGTCAACTGGGACAGTTGTCCTATTTCCTCTGGAATACCTGCTAACTTCTGATGTTTGAACTTTATGCTTCTCAGTTCCGACAAGTTGCATAAGGGGATAATATCTCCTTCGATATTATTCGGGGACTGAATATCAATCTCAACCACCCTCTTATTCTCAAACTTCAATCCGAACCAGTTTGTCGGGTTAGTTTCCAGTGGAGCGTCAAAGTTCCATTTCTTCGTCCAGTTATCCCCGTTCGCACTTTCGTAGAACATTCTCAGGTAATCGATGTCTCCCAAGGGTTTCTTATCCTGCGTTATCGTCAGTACGTCGGTAATCCCATTCGAACCTTTCAGGTACAATGAGGCGGTACGTCCCTCGTCTATATCCGTATAAGGGTCAATCGCCAATTTCAGTTCCGATTCATTGATGACGCCCGGAGTAATTGCTGCCCCGTCGGTAACGTGTATCCAGTCGCATCCTTCAGATAGTTCGTATGTGTAAGTAACCATTGTCGAAAAAGGTATCACCTCTTCCGCACTGCCTTCCGCACCTACTTTCACCACACGTTTTTTTAGAGCGATGCCCACTCCTTCCTGTACCACTTTCAGCTTTGTTTCGGCACCTTCGATAATCCAGCCTGCAATTTCCGCTTCGCGGGGAACTACATTCGCATTTTTGGATACCGATATTCTGAAACTTCCCGTCCCCATCCCGTTCGATGAAAGCAAGTCAATCCAAGTGGCGGAAGTCTTCACACGCCAAGGCAGATTGGATTCGATATCCACCGTATATTCCTTTTCTTCCAACGGAAGATTCAGCGTTCCGTCCGCAAACTTCAAATCCGGTTCAGGCATTGTACGTCCCGTATCATCCGTAAAGTCCTGACAGCTTGCCATACCCATCAGCAAGGACAGACAACAGATGATTCCCCATAGACCTTGCCGGCAACTATACATTCTATTATTTCGTATCATAATGATTCAACTATTAAGATTCAAACTATTAATTATCGGTCACCACCAACAGTCCGTTGGCAACCGCTCTTTCGACACCGCCATTATCATAAGGCCAATTGCGGATAGCAAAACGGTCCTCTTCAAATCCCGCCTTCGAGCGGATAATGAACGTAGACGAACCACCGCCATCCAGATTGATAGCATCCTTCGCTCCCAACGCTTTCATGACAGCTCCCATTTCAGCATACCTCATGCCGTTGGAGTACCAAAAGTTACGTCCGTCGGCAACCAAAATATAAACGACATTATTGTCCGTCACGCCGATAGCCGTCCGGGGTTCCAGTGCCGTTGATGTCTGAGGAAGCACATTCCCGTTCGTCATCAAACGCACGCGACCGCCCACCGCTTCCTGAATCTCATCCTTATAAGTATCATATTCGTCATACGAGCCAATCACCGCCTTCTTACCCTTCGTGACGGCAAAGAAAGTACATACATTATCGGTCATCGTATTCTTCAGACATACTCCGTTCCGGTAGTAAATGCCTTGCGGTGTTCCGTCCGTAGCAAAGAAATCACCATTCACGGCAGCCAGAACACGGCTGCCCTGTTTGTCATGTGCCAATGCCTGCAACGTCATTTGTTGTTTCGTCTTGAGCTTGCCTTCGTCTTTGGGAGACGAAGCCTTCATCGTCAGATGCGTGTCTTTCAAATCGACTTCCAGGACAAACATCTTTACCGCCATACCTGTGGCAGAAAGGATTTCCATCTCCAAAGCCTTTACACCCGGAGCCAACGTGTAAGTAGTGTCCGAGAAATATTGTCCGACGTATCCGTCACTTCCGGCAATTATCTTCTGTCCCAACTCCGTTTTCGCGCCCTCGGTGGAATAGACGGTCAGGTCTTCATCATTATTGCATCCCGTCCATAGCAGACAACCCAAAAGAAGAAGAGCGGAATCATATATCAGTTTTTTCATCATTTTGTCTCTTTAATAAGTATAAATACAATCATTATCAATATCCGGGATTCGGCTCCAGGTTCGGATTCGAAATCATTTCCTTGCCCGGTATAGGCAATACCAACTGATAATCTTTCAGTCCAAGCATTGTCTTTGCCTTATTCGTACGTATGAGGTCATAATATCTGAAACCTTCAGCAAGCAGTTCCTTCCGGCGTTCGTCCAGAATATATTCTATAAATTCGTCTTCATCCTTCGGATTTACGGCGTCCAGCCCGCGTTCTTTCCGCAAGTCGTTCAGCCGTCCCAGACCTTTGAAGAGTCCTTGCGCTTCCGCACTTATCAGGTACATTTCAGCCAAACGACTCATCACTACCGGGTCGGTACCGGTTTGTCCGCTCGGATATTTATTGATACAAGGTTCGGCACCTACATTGATAATGGAAACTTCTTTCCGTTTATCCTTGTCGTCATACATATTCATTACGTCGTTCGTGGGACGATACACATAGCTGCCATGATTGGGATGCGCGTAAGTATAAAATAAGGTGGAAATAGTAATATTCGATTCTTCTGCCAGACATTGGAAAGAGAAGATGACTTCCGAATTTGCCTGTCCCCGGAATATCTTATCGAAGCTGTCCAGTTTATACTTCCCATTTGTTATCAGGCTCTCGGCCAAAGCAGCAGCTTCCGTCAGCTTTCCACGTTCCAGCATTACACGGGCTTTCAGAGCTACGGCAGCATCCCGGGACACATAATAATAACTTGAAGACGTGCCCAGGAAAGCAAGCGCCGTTTCGAGTTCCTCTTCAATAAATGCCCATACAGCTTCTTCCGGATCACGGAAAGGTTTTTCCATGGTATTCACTTTCTGAATAGGGACACCGCCCCAACGGGTCACCAGCGCGTGGTAAATGTATGCCCTGAAATAATGTGCTTCTCCGATAATCAGATTCCGCAGGTCGGATTCGGGAAGGTCTTCTACGATGGAGATTACATTATTCACTTGATATAAAGCATTGTAATAGCCGTTCCAACTAGTAGAGACTATTGAATTCAAAGAAGAAAGCACCGAGTTTATCAAGTCTCTTGCATTTCCCGTACTTTGGGTCAAGTCACCGCCTAATATATCGAAGGTGATGTATGATTCGCGTGCCGGAGAGTTCTGCACTTTATTGTACATCCCCATTCGCAGGGCGGACAGGTCTTTGGGAGTCACGCTTCCCGGCGATACGGCAGAATGCGATTCAATATCCAGCATACCGCTGCACGAAGTCCACAACAGGCATCCGAGAAATATATAAATAATCTTTTTCATCATTGTGAGCGTTTATGATTAGAAACTAAGGTTTATTCCAAAATTGACCGAACGTGAAGGCGGCACTCCGTACAAGTCGACTCCAAAGAACTGCGGATCCATATTCTTACTCACTTCCGGATCCCAACCGGAGTATTTGGAGAACAGCAGCAGGTTGTCTCCCTGAACGTACATACGAAGTCCTTTCAGGCGAATCTTTTGTAACATTACTTGCGGGAATGTATAACTGAATGTCAGAGAACGCAGCCGGATAAAAGAACCGTCTTCCAGAAAACGGGTGGAGTTCTTGCTATTGTGTCCGCACAATGTATTGACCGCACGCGGATATTTATCCGAACTTCCCGGAGCTGTCCAGCGATTCTTCGCGACATCTTCCGTGATAGCCATCCGGTAACCCGGACGGGTAGCTGTCACCGCCCATTCGGCATATACATCGTTGCCATACATATAGGTGAAGAATACATCCAACTGGAATCCTTTATACTTGAAAGTATTGTTCCATCCACCGAAGAAGTCGGGATTGGAAGAACCTGTCAGCACACGGTCGTTATCATTGATAATGCCATTGTTATCCACGTCATGATATTTCACGTCACCGGCACGGACGCCCAAGTCATACAAGGGTTGCGGCACTTCGCCGTCATATTGATAGAGACCGTCCATTTGGAACAGGTAGAAAGCCCCCAGTTCCTTACCTACTTTCAAAGCGCGGTTGGCGCCTATCGGAAGCAAATCATCTCCCAGTAATTTAGTAAGCTTATTCTTGTTGTGAGATATATTGAAAGAAGAAGTCCAGTTCACCTTGCCGATATTCATATGCCCGTTTATTGAGAACTCGACACCATAATTCCGCATGGAACCGATATTACTGGTGATACTGGTAAATCCACTTGTACCGTGCAGGGGCATTGAATAAAGAAGGTTGTTCGTATTCTTCAGATATATATCCGCAATCATGTTCAGCTTTCCGTTCCAGAAGCCGAGGTCGAAACCGAAGTCATACTGGTCGGCGGTTTCCCACGTCAGTTTGTTGTTTCCCATACTGGTGACCGCCATACCGCTATTATTGCCGTAGTTGATGCCACCGGACATCAACGGTTGCCAGGCATAGTTGCCGATTCCATCCTGATTTCCGGTCTTTCCATAACTCAGGCGGAACTTCAAGTCTGTCTGAGGGAATTTCCAGAAAGATTCTTTTGAAACATTCCATCCTAGAGAAACGGAAGGGAAGTATCCGTAACGGTCGGAAGGAGCAAAACGGGAAGAACCGTCCGAACGCATGGTCACATTCAAGATGTAACGGTCTAAATAAGACAGATTGATACGTCCGAAGTAAGACTCCATAGCAAACTCGGAGATACCGCCCGAAGCGTTATAGATTTCGGAAGCCGTGCCTACCGTATCAAATACCGGAGAAGGGAAACCACGTCCGTCAATGGAAGAAGTACGGGTGGACATCTTCTGGAAAGAATGTCCCAGCATCAAGCCTGTTTCAAAATCTCCGAACTTATCATTATAATTAAAGACATTCTCTATCAATATATTCTTCACCAAACGATTATATTCCACGATTCGTCCCCCTCCTGCTCCATAAGGATGGTTTTCATTATAATACACATAGTCATATGTATATCCGATGTCAGTGCTGACAGAGTTTTTCAAACTGAACTTCTTGTATTTCAAGTCGGCATTGAACGTTCCTAAATAACGATAGGTATCAATATAGGAAACCTCTTCGTTCAGAATCTGAAGCGGGTTGTGACGTGCCAGCTCGTCGGTTCCTCCCAAGTAATAGTCACCGTTCGGTTTGTACGGACGGTCGAAAGGACGTTGCTCTACGGCACGTGCTACGATGGTAGAACCGATATTAGCTCCCGGCACACGGTTGTTCTTCAGATAATTACCACTGACATTAGCGCCGACTTCCAGCCAGGAAGTCATTTCGTGGCTAATCTTGGCTTTCAGATTGATTTTGGTTATATCATTGGTCTTGATTATACCTTCCTGATAATTGTAGTTGGCTCCTACATAGAATTTCGTCTTCTTGCTTCCACCGGAAAAAGACAAATCCACATTGTAGGAATGTCCTACTTGAGTTATCAGATCCAGCCAATCCGTATCGGGTAATCCCTGGAAGGGGTTGGAGATGGGAACCACATAGCCCGCAGAACCTACGGTGTAACCATTCTGACGATTATAACGTTCGACTCCATCGTTGTAGGTTTCTACGTATAAGTCGGAATCCGCATATTTGATGCGTCCTTTATTGGCGAATTTGGAAATTCCTGTGCTGACATTCAAACGAATATCCGAACGTCCCTCTTTACCGGATTTTGTGGTAATCACTACAACACCATTGGTGGCACGCGAACCGTAGATAGCTGCCGAAGCCGCATCTTTCAGTACTTCGATAGATTCAATATCCGTCAGGTTCAATACCGCCATCGAGCTTAAATCTTCCCCCATATTGAATAAGGAAGCGTTACTGTTAAGGATGGGTATCCCGTCCACCACATAAAGCGGTTCATTGCTGGCGCTCAAAGAGGCGGCACCACGAATGCTCATTCGTTCGGAACTTCCCAGGTTGCCTGAGCCGGTCGATACCGTGACACCTGCTACACGTCCCTGCAATAATTCACTCGGTGTCAACACCGGACGCATATTCGATTCTGTCGGTTTGAAAGAGCTGATAGCATTCGTAACCAACGCTTTGCGCTGTGTTCCGTATCCCACTACGACCACTTCATTCAATGCTTTCGAATCTTCGTCCAAAGTCACATTGATGGTCTGCTGCGCTTTCACCGGATATTCCATGCTCTTATATCCCAGAAATGAAAAGACCAAGGTGGCATTATCGGGAACTTCGAGGCTGTACTTGCCATTTATATCGGTGATTGTACCGATAGTAGTGCCTTTGACCGACACATTACACCCAACGATAACCTCGCCCGAATATTCCTTCACTTGTCCGGTCACTCTTCTCCTGTTCTGCACAGGATTTTGCACTTCCGCTTGTTTTTTCGTAAGGATGATGTGCTTCCCTTCCATCGTGTAGGAGAATTCCGTACCGTGCAACGCATCCAGCAGCAGACTTGCCACTGTCCCGTCTTGAGTAGAAATGGAAACTTTCCGTTTCAGACTAACTTCACGTTCATTGTAAATAAACAAATAGTCTGTTTGCTTTTCAATCTGCCTGATGATTTCGGCCAATGTTGCGGTTCCTTTATTCATCGTAACTTTTTGATTCTGAGAATAGCTGTTCAAAGCATACGTCTCAAAGATAATGAATAACAGGAAAAAGACAGTTAACCTCATAATTCTTAAAATTTGAGTACAGTGTGTTTTTCTATGGACAATACGTCCACACCAAAGATTATTTTTCATATCTTTGCCTAGAGTTATTAAGTTAATACATAAAGATTTGTAACAGATGTCGAGTCTTTTTTATTGACTTCTCACATATCGGTAAGTGTTGCAGCATTTACCGATATTTCTGTTTTGATGGGGCTGGTTCTCTTGCTCTCATTCCGGGTGTTTCTTTTTTAGATTAAATACTAGGGTTAATTTAATAGATAATTATCTGGTTTTTCTCATCGTCCTGCGTATAGTTGAATTTGACGTACTTCTGCAATACCTTCATCACGTGCTCGATTCCTTCTTTCTGACGGAATTTACCGGTACACGGGCGGGAAGCGATTTCCTCGTTCTTATTAATAATCTTCACTTCATAATATTGCTCCAGTTTCTTGAAGACAGTTTCCAACGGCTCATCCTTGAAGGAATAGATACCCATTCTCCACAAAAAATCATTGTCCGATGAAAAAGTCTCCTTATAGAGTTTTCCGTTTTTAGCTTCCACCTTTTCATGAGGTTTCAAGGTCACTTCATGTTGTGTATCCGGTTGGTAGACAGTTACCTTTCCTTCTATCAGAGATGTTTCGAACATATCGGAATTCGGATAGGCGGATACGTTGAAAGTGGTTCCCAATACCCGGATGTCATATTTCTCCGTTTCAACAATGAAAGGGTGTTTCTCGTCATGAGCCACTTCAAAATACCCTTCTCCTTCCAAAGTCACTTTTCTGTTTTTAGAGTGGAAGCCGTTGGCGGGGTATTTCAATGTGGAGTTGGAGTTGAGCCAAACAGTTGTCCCGTCGGCTAATATCAGACTGGCACGCTGTCCTGCCGGAACGGTTACCGTCTGCACATCGGTAGAATGTTCCAACCGATAGTCCTGATATTCCTTATGGATAATGAAAGCGAGCATGGCAACCACCGCGGCTATCTTCATCGACGTCCAGAGATACCGCATTACAGGTTTCTTCTTTTCCGCATTCTTCGTATCCTGGCTGTCAACGTTTCCATTCCAAAGAGTTGCGTTATAAATGCGATGCAACTGCATCAGTTGTTCACGATGTTCTTCGCTCTCCCTCATCCAACGTATCACTTCCTTTTTTTCTTCGGGAAGTACGTCGCCGGCAATATATTTATTAAGTAGTCTTACGTCCATATAGCGTTCTATTATCCAAAGCATTTATCCACCTTGTACATAATAGACACGCCAGAAAAGAAGTTCACTAGTTGAAAAGATGAAAAAAGTGAGTTTCACTCCTTATCTATTAATAGACTAGGGATAAAGCAGTACTTTATTAAAAGAAGAAGAGATAAAGATAATCTTTCAGACTGACACGTAAGGCTTTCAGAGCCTTACTGATATGATAATCGACACCTTTGACGCTGATATTCAATGCGTCGGCTATCTCTTTTATGGATTTGTTCTCATAGCGGCTCATTCTGAAAACATTCCGGGTTTGCAACGGCAGGGTATCCAACGTCCGGTTGACAATCCGGTCTATTTCTTCCGAGAAAACATCCGTCGGATTGCAGGCGTCCAAAGAAGAGATGCGGAAATCAAGTTCATAAAGCTCATCATTCAAGATATTCTCACGAGCTTCCATCCGCAGGTGTTCGTTCCGCAGATGATTCAACGACTGGTTCTTTACTACGGTCATCAGGAAAGCACGGACATTATCCACTTCTTCCGTCTTCATCGTAGTCCATAAAGTAATCATTGCTTCGGAAGCTATGTCCTTCGACAGCATTTCATCATGGAGATAGGATTTAGCGAACAGGAAGCAACGTTGATAATACTCTGAATAGATATTATCAAATGTCATATTGGAGTCTGTGACGTTGCGCGGCTTTCTCATTTATCAGATTCTTATTGGTGGAGCAAAGATAAAATAGTTTCCCGAAATACACCAACTAATACGTGTTTTTCACACCTTCAACGTATATAATGGTCGAACAGAGTTCTGTGTGTCAAAATAAACTTTTAAATGAAACATTGTATTGAAAACAAAAATGAGAAAACTTTCTTTATTTGCACAAGTATTTCTACTTTTGTCTTGCCTCTGTTTTTATTCGTGCGAAAACACGGATAATACAGAAGGAGTAGAACAAGAGGCATTGCCTCCCGAGACTATTGAGGCTATGAATTATTTAAAGACAAAGGAACTGTCGCTACCAGACATGCACCAGACATCATCGCATCCTACCGTCAGTACACGTTCAGCGATGGCAGTACCAGAAACGTTGACCGAGAAGAAAGCAATGATTTTGCCCGATTGGAGTTCGTTACAAACATATCGTGACAAGTGGGAGGATGTCCGCCTGTTTTCACTAAAGGAGACAAAGACGCCTCTTTCCGGTTTCGTCTACACACGAATCAAAGGAAAGGAAGAAAGGTTGCTAGCAGTATCTGCTTCCAAACTGGCGTTGTGGAAAGTCAAAGGACGGCTAATCGGCAGAATTATTACTTATCTGCCGGACAGGAAATTCCTAAAAGCCGGCCATAGCGTAAAAGAATTGGGATACAAACTGGAAGGAAGCGAATTTAGCGGTTTCTGTCTGATTTCCACACTGGAAGGTGAATTCTTGTATGGAGACAAGTATGATAAAGGACGGCATTTATTCCATTTCATGCGTAATCCGCAGATGGTAAAACACAAAGCGAACACCAATGCAGATTCTCTTTCAACCACCGTTAAAGATGAAAATGCAGCAGGAACAAGCCGTATTTATATTGCTCTTTTTTCTGAATCTAACAACATACAACCTTTAAGTACTTATTCGGATATAGAAGAAGATGATTTCCCTTGCTCTTTCTGTGGACTTCCCGCGGATTTGTGCACATGTGTCGTTATTACTCCCGATGGTATGAGATGTCCCATATGTGGTGGCCCTTGGGGTTCATGCAGATGCTTATCGGACATTTTCGGACCAAGCAATGGAAATGAAAATAGCGGAGATGATGATTACAATGGTCCTTCCGGCGGAGGAAACGGAACTAGTGGTGGAAACTCTGGCGACAACAATGTTTCTGAAGGAAACGAATCCAGCGATGGAGATATCGTAATCACCAGTCCTAATCAAAAACCGGTAAAGGATATCACGCAAGCTGCTTCGGATGCTGTAGATAAGGTTTTGAAGGATCATAATAATGACCGAAAAACCGCCCACTGCAATGAAGGAGTAAGAAATGCATTTTATAATCTATTCCAATCCAAAGAATTGTATAATATGTGTGCCAACGACATGGTGAAATATTGGAAAAGTCATCCGGAAAAGTGGGAGGTAATACGTATGGAGGAAGCACAAGGACTGGCTAATCAAGGTTTCTTTGTGGTTGCCGGGTGGATAAATACCAAAGGTAGTGGTCATGTGTGTCTAATTGTTCCGGGAAAAGCTACAACTGGTAATTGGAACGAGTGCAGAATTAAAATACCAAACACAATGGATACAGGAGCTAACATGAAAGAGAAATCACAACTTATCAATTGTAGTTTCGGCAAAAAGAAGCATAAAGAAGTCATTTTTTTTAAATACAAATAAATATGAAAAAATTATTATTACTATTATTAATGGGTAGCTCTATTTGTAAGGCACAAATAGCAGAAGATATTTTTGATGTATTCTCAGATGGCAGTATCTATAAAATATACTCCATGATTGACGATTTTGACCTCAGTCAAACAGTGAAAAATTTAGAATACGAACCAACTAATCCCTATAATTTCACTGTAGGTTCAGCATCTTATACGCTTAAAACGTGTGTGTTTAAAGACTGGGGAGACGACCCTAACAGAGGATTTAATGTGATAACTTTATATAAAGATGGACATACAGAATTAATATTGAAACAAGAAGATCTATGGACATATGTATATAACGGAGGCTCCGCTATCGATTTTCGCGATTATACTGACAACCAATTCTTTATTCCAATAAAGCTATCGCCCAAATCTTTAGCTATGGTATTCCTCGGATGGCCATACGGTGGAGATATGCCGTATATGACAATCGTTGTAGCAACAGAAAAAGAAGCCAATATCGTTTTCCACAAAAGAATGGGGTTGGATTCCATTAAGACATATCCTCTATATACCATGAAGGTGCAAACCGTATTGGAAGAATATGATTCTTGCGGAAAACTATGTACTCCGCCCGTTTTCACTGAAATCAAAGCATCCGGATACGGAACGCTTCAATTGAAAAAACAGCAACAATAGCACTATGAAAATCAGGAAAGTGGAGTATTATATCCTATTCAGTTGGTTTGTAGCAGGCAGTCTATGTTTGGGGCTATATTCATGCAAGAATAAAGACACACAGACAGCTTTGGATATAGCAATGGAAAAAGCAGGTGATAATCGGCAGGAACTAGAAAAAGTACTTCGTCATTATCAGCAAAGTCCCGCAGATAGTCTGAAATATAAAGCCGCTTGTTTCCTGATTGAGAACATGCCATACTATAGTTATCCGGTTGGCAAGCAACTAGATAACTATAAAACATATTTCAACTGGCTCCGACATTACAGAAAAAAGACACCCCGAGAACTATCTGACTCTATCCGACAGCTTTTCGGTCCCATCGGAGAACTGGAAAAGAAACAAGATATTCATGAAATAGACTCCGCCTATCTATGTCACAACATCGAATGGGCATTCAAAGTCTGGAAAGAACAACCATGGGGAAAACATATCTCTTTCGCTACGTTTTGCGAATACCTCTTGCCTTACCGGATAGAAGACGAACCACTGAAATACTGGCGTGAAGAATATTACAACAAGTTTGATTCATTACTACTCCCTTTAAAGAATAGCAATTCTCTGGATAAAGAAAATCCCGTCTCAGTAGCTAACTACCTAATACAAAAGCTTCCGCACAAGTATCATCGCTACACAGGTATCTTTCCCTACTCTTTCGGACATGTCGGACCGGAACACGTACAATATCTTACCGGCTCATGTAGAGAAGTCACCGACTTCGCCGTTTATCTTTTCCGCGCACTGGGCATCCCGTGCGCAATCGACTTTATACCAGTACGCGGCAATGTGAATGCCAGTCATCTATGGGTAGTTTGTTGGGACAAGTATGGAAAAGAATACATGACGGACTTTCCAAGGGAACTATGGCCTACTGAAAAGAACTGGTGGCATGAACATGACGACAGTCCGAAAGTATATCGCACTACTTTCAGCCTCAATCACACACTAGTAGAAGAGACAGGCTATGACGGTGAAGAAATCTACCCGTTTTGGTCATTGCCAAAGTTTACAGACATTACCCATGTTTACGGTAAACATTATCTGGAACAAGTAAGAATCCCTGTTTCCAGACTTTACAACACTCCCACAAAAGGAAGAATAGTGTATCTATGCCTCAGCTACCGAAAAAAATGGATTCCGGTAGACCGTACTGTTTACAAGCGAAAACAGCTAATTTTCAACAAACTACGCAAAGGAAGTGTAATGCGGGTCGCTACCTATGAAAATAAAGAATTGATATACTTAACCGATCCATTCTACATTGACAAAAACACAAACGAATTGCATTTCTATACCTGCAAAAAACAGATGAAAGAAATTACCTTATATAGCAAATACCAACTCACGAATGATGAATTGTTCCTGAATCGAATGTTAGGAGGCGTATTCGAAGGAAGCAACCGGGCAGACTTCAAAACTAAGGACACCTTATTTGTCATTCGTGAAAAGCCCTACAGGCTGAATACTTCCGTAAAAATCCATTTGGACAAAAGCTATCGGTATGTACGATACATGGGAGGCAAAAATTCCAATTGTAACATAGCGGAAGTAGCATTCTATGCCGCCGGTGAAGACACTCCCTTGAAAGGGAAAGTGATAGGAACTCCCGGATGTTTCCAACAAGACGGAAGCCATGAGTACACCAATGTTTTTGATGGGAAAAGTTGGACTTCCTTTGATTACAAAGAATCCGAAGGAGGATGGGCAGGACTGGATTTAGGAGTACCTACCCAAATTGATAAAATAGTATATACGCCTCGTAACCACGATAACTACATTCGTCCGGGAGATATATACGAACTTTTCTACTGTGATAAAGACTGGATATCAGCAGGTGAAATGCAGGCAACATCCGATTCCCTGCATTACCAACAATTACCACAAAATGCCCTTTTATTATTATGTAATTATACCCGTGGAACTCAAGAACGCATATTTGTATATGAAAACGGCAACCAAATATGGAAATAATGCATTCTTATTCTCCGTATTTCTGATAGAACCAATAATAAGCATCTGGTATCCGGATGCTACATTCCGCATACCTTATCTATATTGTTTGTGCGGGCTGCTACTTATTGCTTTCCATTTGTTACACTGGCAAACAAAGATATCCTTTTCATGGATTGACATATTGATATTCATTCCATTCATCAGTAATGGGAACGACATCTTCAAATACCACATGGAAGGGCAAATAGGAACATTTCTTATAATCTATCTACTGTCAAAAACAGCAACGACAGAGAATCGTATCGCAAATCTACTAACTATATCCGGCTGTTTTCAGGTTTTTCTGATGCTGGCGCAATTCTTTGACTGCCTACCTCCCAACCATAGCATCTTTCCCATAACCGGCAGTTTCAAGAATCCGGGACCATTAGGAGGCTACCTGGCTATCAGCCTGATTGCCTCTATCGCCAACTATATGCACATGAAAAAAGGATGGCGAGAACTAAGCGTCTTTATTCTTCTCGCAGGCATCATATACTCCGACTCAAGGGCAACCTGGATAGCCACAATTTTTGCTTTGTCCTATATGGGTATGCAATACTGGAAAATACATCCCGCCAAACAATGGAGCATTGCACTACTTCTACTATTATTGACCGGTATATTTTCTCTTACTTTATACAAAACACAATCTGCAAAAGGACGTATAGAAATTTGGAAAGTCTGCTGCACAATGATTGGGGAACATCCTCTCACTGGATTTGGCTTCGGCGGATTTCAACGTGAATACATGAATTATCAAACACATTACATCCAGCAATTTCCTTCATCGGACAATCATAGACTATTGAATAACAACCGATATGCATTCAATGAATTTCTCCATATTACCGTCGAACAGGGAATAATCGGACTATTTTCCTTTTTAAGCATCCTTATATTACTATATATCAAATACGTCAAACAACACTCGGTATTATTTCCTTGTTTAATTACTTACATTCTGTTTTCCTGTTTTTCATACCCAAATGACATCTTCCTGTTATTTCTATTCTTTGCACTGCTATTAGGCAAACTATCCGCTGACACATTCCTCATAATTCAAATAGAAAAATACCCTTTCACTATAATTGCTTCCACCATAATTATATCACTCATTGGAGTAACTGGTAATAAATAACTAAGCAGAGAGTTAATCGAAAAATCCTTCTCCCGATTTTTCTACAGAGACGATTATAAGAACCTAAGTTACATTCAACACCATTATTCTTCCATCCAATATTCTTCCTCTTTTATCTTCCGATATGCACGCGTTCTTTTCTTGAAAAGAGAATATCAGTTGGCTATTCCTATTATAAAACAGGCTATCGACCTTTATCCTACAACCGACAAATACTGTGACTTAGCAACTTGTTATTTAGAAACTGGTAAATACAAAGAAGCAGAAAACGCCTTTTCAGATGCCATCACAATGCTTCCGCATCATATCGTCCCCCGCTATCAGCTATATCTATTATACCAAAAAACAGGAGAAAAAGAAAAAGCTGAAAACATGGCAAACAGTATAATCCAGATAAAACCTAAAAACGATAACGAACGAATCCGGGAGATTAGGAATCAACTCTTTAAGAAAGCGTTTTGAAATATTTTCGTCATATCTACTCCCACTTCCCGTTTTTTTCGTACTTTTACCCCTCGTTGGAAAGAAGTGCCTTTCTCAACCCCTGAGAGCAGAAAAAGAAAAAACAATATATAAAATGAATCACAAATGGAATTATCGACCCATTACACCCGAACAGGCAGAGACAAGCCAAACATTGGCCCAGGAATTAGGGATTAGCCCGATACTTGGACAACTTTTGGTGCAGCGGGGAATAACGAAGGCAACGGATGCCAAGAAGTTTTTCCGCCCGCAATTGCCCGACCTGCATGACCCGTTCCTGATGAAGGACATGGATATTGCAGTAGAACGTCTGAACAAGGCGATGGGAAAGAAAGAACGTATTCTAATTTATGGAGATTATGACGTAGACGGTACTACCGCCGTGGCACTGGTCTACAAGTTTATTCAACAGTTCTATTCGAACCTTGATTATTACATACCCGACCGCTACAACGAAGGGTATGGCATTTCGAAAAAAGGAATAGACTATGCCGCTGAAACCGGTGTAGGACTGATTATCGTACTCGATTGCGGAATAAAAGCAGTAGAGGAAATTACGTATGCCAAAGAGAAAGGCATTGATTTCATCATCTGCGACCACCATGTGCCGGATGATATTCTGCCGCCTGCCGTAGCTATTTTGAATGCTAAACGCCTGGACAATACGTATCCGTACACTCACCTTTCCGGTTGTGGTGTCGGTTTCAAGTTTATGCAGGCATTCGCTATCAATAACGGTATCGAGTTTCACCACTTGATTCCGCTGCTTGACATCGTAGCGGTAAGTATCGCATCGGACATTGTGCCGATTATGGGCGAAAACCGCATTCTTGCCTTTCATGGCTTGAAGCAATTGAACAGCAACCCGAGTATCGGAATGAAAGCCATTATCGACGTATGCGGACTTTCTGAAAAGGAAATCACCGTCAGCGATATTGTTTTCAAAATCGGGCCGCGCATCAATGCGTCGGGACGTATCCAGAACGGAAAAGAAGCGGTGGACTTACTGACGGAAAAAGACTTCTCGGCCGCGCTTGAGAAGGCCGGACAAATCAATCAGTATAACGAGACTCGCAAAGACCTCGACAAGAGTATGACGGAAGAGGCGAACAAAATCGTTGCCAACCTGGAAGGGCTGGCCGACCGCCGTTCTATCGTGCTTTACAATGAAGAATGGCATAAAGGCGTGATTGGTATCGTAGCTTCCCGGTTGACGGAAGTGTATTATCGCCCTGCCGTGGTGCTGACCCGGACGGATGATATGGCAACCGGTTCCGCACGTTCCGTTTCCGGTTTTGATGTATATAAGGCGATTGAGCATTGCCGGGACTTACTGGAGAATTTTGGCGGGCATACCTATGCCGCCGGACTGTCTATGAAAGTAGAGAATGTGGATGCTTTCACCAAGCGGTTTGAGGAATATGTCTCACAACATATCCTGCCGGAACAGACGAGTGCCGTTATTGACATTGATGCCGAGATCGATTTCAGGGATATTTCTCCCAAGTTCTTCAATGACCTGAAGAAGTTCAATCCTTTCGGCCCTGATAATTTGAAACCTGTCTTCTGTACGCATCATGTCTACGATTATGGAACGAGCAAAGTGGTGGGGCGCGACCAGGAGCATATCAAGCTGGAACTGGTTGACAATAAATCGAACAATGTAATGAACGGTATCGCATTCGGGCAAAGCTCACACGTGCGTTATATCAAGACCAAACGTTCGTTCGACATCTGTTACACCATCGAAGAGAATACCCACAAACGTGGTGAAGTCCAACTTCAAATCGAGGATATAAGACCGATTGAATAAGTATCAGGAGATATTAAAACAATACTGGGGATATGACTCTTTCCGCGACTTGCAGGAAGAGATCATTACCAGTATCGGCGAAGGTAAAGATACATTAGGACTGATGCCGACCGGTGGCGGCAAGTCCATCACATTTCAAGTACCTGCCCTCGCCCAGGAAGGAATTTGTATCGTCATTACCCCGCTTATCGCCTTGATGAAGGATCAGGTACATAACCTGCGTAAACGGGGTATCAAAGCGCTTGCCGTATATTCCGGCATGACACGGCAAGAGATTATCACCGCGCTTGAGAACTGTATCTTCGGTGATTACAAATTCCTCTATATCTCTCCGGAACGTCTGGATACGGAAATATTCCGTATCAAACTGCGTTCCATGAAGGTATCCATGATTACCGTGGACGAGAGCCACTGTATCTCGCAATGGGGATACGACTTCCGCCCCGCTTATCTGAAGATAGCGGAAATACGGGAGTTATTGCCGGGAGTTCCGGTACTTGCACTTACCGCGACCGCGACTCCGGAAGTCGTGAAAGATATTCAAGCCCGCCTGAATTTCCATGAAGGAAATGTTTTCCGTATGAGTTTCGAACGGAAGAACCTGGCGTATATTGTCCGCAAGACGGATAATAAGACAAGCGAATTATTACATATCTTACGAAGAATACCGGGTAGTGCCATTATTTATGCCCGTAACAGACGACGAACCAAAGAAATCACCGAACTGTTGGTAAACGAAGACATTACCGCTGATTTCTATCATGCCGGACTCGATAATGCCGTGAAAGACCTCCGGCAGAAACGCTGGCAAAATGGAGAGGTTCGCGTAATGGTGGCGACAAACGCTTTCGGAATGGGCATTGACAAGCCTGATGTCCGCATTGTACTGCATCTCGATCTTCCCGATTCTCCCGAAGCATATTTTCAAGAAGCCGGACGTGCGGGAAGAGACGGGGAAAAGGCTTACGCTGTCATCTTATATTCCAAATCAGATAAGACAACGCTGCATAAACGGGTAGTGGATACTTTTCCCGACAAAGAATATATCCTCAATGTCTACGAACATTTGCAGTATTATTACCAGATGGCGATGGGCGACGGATTCCAGTGTGTCCGCGAATTCAATATCGAGGAATTTTGCCGGAAGTTCAAATACTTTCCGGTGCCGGTAGACAGTGCGCTGAAAATACTGTCCCAAGCCGGTTATCTGGAATATACGGACGAACAGGACAATGCGTCGCGTATCCTGTTTACGCTTCGGCGGGACGAGTTGTACAAGTTGCGCGAAATGGGGGCGGAAACGGAAGCACTGATACAGACCATTCTCCGTTCGTACACAGGCGTGTTCACCGACTATGCCTATATCAGCGAAGCATCCCTGTCCATACGTACCGGACTGACACGTGAAAAAATCTACAATATACTCGTGACGCTGACTAAACGCCGTATCGTGGATTATATTCCCCGCAAAAAGACACCTTATATTATATACACGCGCGAACGTCAGGAACTTCGTTTCGTACATATTCCGCCTTCTGTCTACGAAGAACGCAAAGTCCGCTATGAAGCGCGCATCAAGGCGATGGAAGAATATGTCACTTCGGAAAATGTATGCCGCAGCCGGATGCTACTCCGCTACTTCGGGGAGAAAAATGAACATAACTGCGGACAATGCGATGTTTGTATCAGCCATCGTGCAACGGATGCTACCCTATCTGAAGACTCTTTCGAAGAACTGAAACAGCAAATCACAGAATTACTGGCACAGAAACCGCTGCTCCCTGTAGAGATAGCTAATAAAATAGAAGCGGAAAGAGAGAGAGTCGCGGAAGTCATCCATCATTTATTGGAAGAAGGCGCATTGAAGATGCAGGATGGAATGATACATATTTCAAAATAAGTTATTACTTTTGCAGATAAACTTAAAAACAACATATCATGCCGAACTTTTTTAAATCTTTCTTCTCCGGCAAGTCTGAAACTCCGGAGAATGAAAAGCAGAAAAACGATCAGAAAAGATTCGATATTTTCAAATATGACGGTTTGCGTGCGCAACGCATGGGACGTCCGGATTATGCCATAAAATGTTTCACTGAAGCTCTTGCTATTGAGGAAGAGTTTGAAACAATGGGGTATCTCAGCCAACTCTACATCCAAATGGGAGATACGGCAAAAGCCCGCGAACTGTTGGAGAAAATGGCTGTAATGGAACCGCATATCACGAATACCTTCCTTACATTAGCCAATGTATGTTTCATCCAGGAAGATTATCAGGCGATGGAAGAAGCCGCCAACAAGGCGATTGCCATCGAAGAAGGAAATGCCGTAGCGCATTATCTCTTGGGAAAAGCCCGCCAAGGACAGGACGACGACTTGATGGCCATTGCTCATCTCACGAAGGCCATCACTTTGAAAGATGATTTCATCGAAGCCCGCTTGCTACGTGCGGAAGCCCTACTGAATCTGAGACAGTACAACGAAATGATGGAAGACATAGATGCTGTACTTGCCCAAAATCCGGAAGAAGAAACAGCCATACTCCTGCGCGGGAAAGTGAAAGAAGCGAACGGACAGGCTGAAGAAGCGGAAGCGGACTACCGGCTTGTCACGGAGATAAATCCTTTCAACGAACAGGCATACCTATATTTAGGCCAACTTTATATCAACCAAAAGAAACTGACGGAAGCCATCGCTCTGTTTGATGAGGCTATCGAACTGAACCCGAATTTTGCAGAAGCCTACAAGGAACGCGGACGTGCCAAACTGTTGAACGGAGACAAGGACGGTTCTGTGGAAGATATGAAGAAGTCACTGGAATTGAATCCGAAAGATGAAGCCAGCTTAAACGGTGAATTCAAGAACCTGGAACCAAAGTCGGAAGCACTTCCCGGCATCTTTTAAGTGTCCTTTTCATATATTTCAGGCAAGAAAACAAAAAAAGTATCGCTTTTTGTTTGCGTTTAACAGAAAAGTATTACTTTTGTCCCCAGAATTAGAAACCAAAGCAAAAAACAAAGACTCGTATGAGATCATTTACTTATGCATATTACTTCTTTTTTTACTTTTACTTTAGCAACAAAGTAGAGCGGGAGTTTGTATGTATCAAGTGACAGTGATGCTTAAGGACTGAATAGAGAAATCAATCATATGAATCCCGCTCCGATATGGACGCGGGATTTTTTTATATAATACATTAGAACAATGAAAAAGATAGCAATTCAAGGAACACTCGGCTCATATCATGATATCGCCGCACACAAGTACTTCGAGGGAGAAGAAATAGAGTTAATCTGTTGTGCCAACTTCGAGGACGTGTTTAGTTCGATACGAAAAGACAGCCAGGTTATCGGAATGCTAGCCATCGAAAATACGATTGCGGGAAGCTTGCTGCACAACAATGAGTTGTTGAGACAAAGCGGTACGCAGATTATCGGTGAATACAAACTACGTATTTCTCACAGCTTCGTCTGTCTGCCCGATGAAAGTTGGGAAGACCTGACGGAAGTCAACTCCCACCCTATCGCCCTGATGCAATGCCGTGATTTTCTGAATCAGCATCCGCAACTGAAAGTGGTGGAAGGTGAAGATACCGCCCGTAGCGCTGAAATCATCAAAAAGGACAATCTGAAAGGGCATGCAGCCATCTGCTCCAAGGCAGCGGCAGAACGCTACGGAATGAAAATCCTTCAGGAAGGTATCGAAACTAACAAACACAATTTCACCCGTTTCCTGGTCGTTGCCGATCCCTGGCAGGTAGACGGACTTCGCCAGCATCACGCCAACGCAACCAATAAGGCAAGTATGGTATTCACTCTACCGCATACCGAAGGCAGTTTGTCACAAGTATTATCTATTCTATCTTTTTACAATATTAATCTGACCAAGATACAATCGCTGCCGATTATCGGACGTGAATGGGAATATCAATTTTACGTAGATGTAGCTTTCAACGATTATCTAAGATATAAGCAATCTATTGCAGCAATCACTCCATTAACTAAAGAACTCAAAACATTAGGCGAATATGCAGAAGGAAAGTCAAATGTATAAGATCGCTCCTGCCGACAGACTGGCAAGTGTAAGCGAATACTACTTCTCCAAGAAACTGAAAGAGGTAGCACAGATGAACGCAGAAGGAAAAGACGTTATCAGCCTGGGTATCGGAAGCCCTGATATGCCGCCTTCGGCAAAGACCATCGAGACATTGTGCAACAATGCCCACGACCCCAACGGACACGGTTATCAGCCGTATGTAGGTATCCCTGAACTTCGCAAAGGTTTCGCCAATTGGTATCAACGCTGGTATGGAGTAGAACTGAATCCGAATACGGAAATACAACCATTGATCGGTTCGAAAGAAGGTATTCTTCATGTCACGCTGGCATTCGTCAATCCGGGTGAGCAAGTGTTGGTTCCGAATCCGGGATACCCTACTTATACCTCTCTAAGTAAGATACTCGGCGCGGAAGTTATCAACTATGACCTGAAAGAAGAGGATGGTTGGATGCCTGATTTCGAGACTTTGGAAAAGATGAACTTAAGCCGTGTGAAGCTGATGTGGACTAACTATCCGAATATGCCGACTGGTGCTAACGCAACTCCCGAACTGTATGAACGTCTCGTTGACTTCGCCCGTCGTAAGAATATTGTGATTGTGAACGATAATCCGTATAGCTTCATACTGAATGAAAAACCTATCAGTATTCTGAGTGTGCCGGGGGCTAAAGAATGTTGTATTGAGTTCAACTCCATGAGCAAAAGCCACAATATGCCGGGATGGCGTATCGGAATGTTAGCGTCGAACCCTGAATTCGTACAATGGATATTGAAAGTAAAAAGCAATATCGACAGCGGAATGTTTCGCGCCATGCAGTTGGCGGCAGCAACAGCCTTGGAAGCAGAAGCAGACTGGTACGAAGGCAATAATGAGAATTATCGCAACCGCCGCCATCTTGCCGGTGAAATTATGAAAACATTGGGATGTACTTACGATGAAAAGCAAGTAGGAATGTTCCTTTGGGGAAAGATTCCGGCCTCTTGCAAAGACGTAGAAGAACTGACGGAAAAAGTGCTACACGAAGCAAGAGTGTTTATCACGCCGGGATTTATCTTTGGCAGTAACGGAGCAAGATATATTCGTATCTCCCTCTGTTGCAAGGATGCAAAATTAGCGGAAGCATTGGAAAGAATCAAAAGACTCTGACCGTTCACAAGAAAAGGAGATTGTTGATAATCAAAAACGATATCCCGCCAGAGTCGTTACAATAAACAAGAATAAAAGTAAAAACAAATAAGAATATGGAACTCGAATCAATTTTATTACCGGGCATTGAAGCTAAAAGACCGATTGTCATAGCCGGCCCATGTAGTGCAGAGACTGAAGAACAAGTGATGGATACAGCCAGGCAACTGGCAGCTAAAGGGCAAAAGATATTCCGCGCAGGAATCTGGAAACCGCGTACCAAACCGGGTGGTTTCGAAGGAATCGGTGTGGAAGGTCTTGCCTGGCTGAAAGAAGTAAAGAAGGAAACTGGTATGTATGTTTCTACCGAAGTAGCAACCGCCAAGCACGTTTATGAATGTCTGAAAGCCGGAATTGATATCCTTTGGGTAGGTGCGCGTACTACTGCGAATCCTTTCGCCGTACAGGAAATCGCTGACGCTCTGAAAGGGGTAGATATCCCTGTACTTGTCAAGAACCCTGTGAATCCTGACCTTGAATTATGGATCGGAGCTTTGGAACGTATCAACAATGCAGGTCTGAAACGTTTGGGTGCTATCCATCGTGGTTTCAGCAGCTACGATAAGAAGATTTACCGTAATCTTCCCCAATGGCACATTCCTATCGAACTGCGTCGTCGCATTCCTAATCTCCCGATTTTCTGTGACCCGAGCCACATCGGTGGAAAACGTGAACTGGTGGCTCCGCTCTGCCAACAAGCGATGGACTTGAATTTCGACGGGCTGATTGTAGAAAGTCACTGCAACCCGGATTGTGCATGGAGCGACGCTTCGCAACAGGTTACTCCCGATGTACTCGATTACATTCTCAACCTGCTGGTTATCCGCACCGAAACCCAATCTACGGAAAGCCTGAGCCTATTGCGCAAACAGATTGACGAATGTGATGATAATATCATCCAGGAACTTGCAAAAAGAATGCGTGTTGCCCGTGAAATCGGTACATTCAAGAAAGAACATAGTATCACGGTACTCCAAACCGGACGTTACAATGAGATTCTCGAAAAACGCGGTACACAAGGAGAGCAATGTGGCATGGATGCCGAATTTATGAAGAAAATCTTCGAAGCCATCCACGAGGAATCTGTTCGTCAGCAGATGGAAATTATCAATAAGTAGTCATGCATTGACTACTTACTATTAAATAAATAAGAATATGAGAATATTAATCCTTGGAGCCGGAAAAATGGGTTCCTTCTTTACTGATATTTTGAGCTTTCAACACGAGACGGCCGTGTATGACGTCAACCCGCACCAGTTGCGCTTTGTCTATAACACGTATCGTTTCACTACATTAGAGGAGATTAAGGAATTCGAACCGGAACTGGTTATTAATGCCGTCACCGTAAAGTACACGCTGGATGCTTTTCGTAAAGTACTGCCCGTACTTCCCAAAGACTGTATCATTAGTGACATTGCCTCTGTAAAAACAGGACTGAAGAAGTTTTATGAAGAAAGCGGTTTCCGTTACGTTTCCAGTCACCCGATGTTCGGCCCAACTTTCGCCAGTCTCAGTAACCTGAGCAGCGAAAATGCCATTATCATCAGTGAGGGGGATCATTTGGGAAAGATATTCTTCAAAGACCTTTACCAAACGTTACGACTGAATATTTTCGAATACACATTCGACGAGCATGACGAGACAGTAGCCTACTCGCTTTCTATCCCGTTCGTCTCGACTTTCGTATTCGCAGCCGTAATGAAGCATCAGGAAGCTCCGGGAACTACGTTCAAGAAGCACATGGCTATCGCCAAGGGGCTATTGAGCGAGGATGATTATCTGCTTCAGGAAATCCTGTTCAATCCACGTACTCCGGGACAAGTGACCAATATCCGCACCGAGTTGAAAAACCTTCTCGAAATCATCGAAAACAAGGATGCGGAAGGGATGAAAAAGTATCTGACGAAGATTCGGGAGAAGATTAAATAATTCCTAACCGGCATATAAGATTTAACGCTCCCCTGCAAAAAAGTTTTTTGCAGGGGAGTTTTTTATATGTACCTTTGTATCCGCAAAAACAGATTCACAGGAGAAAGAATGATAGATCAAGTTACCATAGACCGGATATTGGACGCGGCACAGATTATGGATGTCGTTTCAGATTTTGTCACCCTGCGCAAGCGTGGTGTCAATTACGTCGGTTTGTGTCCGTTTCATAGTGACAAGACACCTTCTTTTTACGTTTCTCCCGCCAAAGGGCTTTGCAAATGCTTTGCGTGTGGCAAAGGTGGAAACGCGGTGCACTTCATCATGGAACACGAGCAGATGTCTTATCCGGAAGCTCTGAGATACCTTGCCAAGAAATACAATATCGAGATTAAGGAACGGGAGCTGAGCGATGAAGAAAAGTTTGTGCAGAGCGAACGCGAAAGTCTGTTTATTGTTAATAACTTCGCACGCGACTACTTTCAGAATATACTGAAGAACCATATAGATGGCCGTAGCATCGGTATGGCTTATTTCCGTAACCGTGGTTTTCGGGATGACATTATCGAGAAGTTCCAATTGGGATATTGTACTGATAGTCATGATGCTTTCTCCAAGGAAGCTTTACAGAAAGGATATAAGAAGGAATATCTCGTAAAGACAGGACTTTGCTATGAGACAGACGATCATCGTTTGCGGGATCGTTTTTGGGGACGTGTCATTTTCCCTGTGCATACTCTTTCCGGTAAAGTCGTGGCTTTTGGCGGACGTGTGCTTGCCAGTGCCACCAAAGGCGTAAAAGTCAAATATGTCAACTCTCCAGAATCGGAGATTTACCATAAGAGTAACGAATTATACGGTATCTACTTCGCCAAACAGGCGATTGTGAAACAAGACCGTTGTTTTTTGGTCGAGGGCTATACGGATGTTATTTCCATGCATCAATCCGGTATAGAAAACGTGGTAGCTTCTTCGGGAACGGCTCTTACACCAGGACAAATCCGTATGATTCACCGGTTCACCAATAATATGACTGTGCTCTATGACGGCGACGCTGCAGGTATAAAGGCTTCTATCCGAGGCATTGATATGCTGCTTGAAGAAGGCATGAATATCAAAGTTTGTCTGCTGCCCGATGGCGACGACCCGGACTCTTTTGCCCGCAAACATAACTCTACGGAATTCCAAGCCTTCATATCGGAGCATGAGACGGACTTTATCCGCTTCAAGACCAACTTGCTGCTGGAAGATGCCGGAAAAGATCCTATCAAACGGGCAGAGTTGATCGGCAACTTGGTACAAAGCATCTCCGTCATACCGGAAGCGATTGTACGGGATGTATATATCAAAGAATGCGCACAGTTACTGCATGTAGAAGACAAACTGCTGGTCTCGGAAGTTGCCAAAAGAAGGGAAACACAAGCAGAAAAACGTGCCGAACAGACTGAGCGTGATCGCCGGATTGCCCAGCGAACAGCTACGATGGCTCAACAAGGTCAGCAGGGAGAAGCGAATGGTAATATCCCCATGACGGATGGTGATGTTCCGTTACCACCGGAAGTTGCTGATGCCGGATATACAGAAGCCCCTTTCCCGCCACAAGAAGATAACTATGCTTCTTTTATTCCACAGGAAGGAAAAGAAGGACAGGAGTTCTATAAATTCGAGCGACTGATATTGCAGGCGGTAGTCCGCTATGGAGAAAAAGTCATGTGTAATCTGACGGATGAAGAAGGAAACGAGATTCCGGTGACCGTTATAGAGTACATCATCAACGACTTGAAAGAAGATGATTTGGCTTTTCATAATCCGTTACACCGCCAAATGTTGTCGGAAGCCGCCGCACATATGCACGATTCAGGTTTCGTAGCGGAACGCTATTTTCTGGCGCATCCCGATCAGGTTATCAGTAAACTGAGTGTGGACTTGATTAATGTACGTTATCAGCTTAGTAAATATCATTCCAAGTCACAGAAGATTGTGACAGATGAGGAACGTCTTTATGAACTGGTTCCAATGCTGATGATTAACTTCAAATATGCCATTGTAACGGAAGAGTTAAAGCATATGCTTTATGCTTTGCAAGACCCTGCACTAGCGCACGATAATGAAAAGTGCGATTCGTTGATGCAACGCTATAATGAACTAAGAACAGTCCAAAGCATTATGGCTAAACGCCTGGGAGACCGCGTCGTCTTACGCTAATCTCCTAAGGCGGGAAACTGTTTATACCCGCCCGTGTTGAATAAGATTCATAAACTCTTCGCGAGTCTTTGCCTGATTGAAGGCGCCTGTAAAATCTGAGGTAGTAGTAATAGAGTTCTGCTTTTCCACACCACGCATCTGCATACACATATGTTTTGCTTCCACTACAACCATCACTCCCAATGGATTCAGTGTTTCCTGGATACACTCTTTGATTTGCAGCGTCATGCGTTCCTGCACTTGCAGGCGATGAGAGAAAATATCGACTACACGGGCAATCTTGCTCAACCCGGTGATATAGCCGTTAGGGATATAAGCCACGTGCGCCTTTCCGTAGAACGGCAGCATATGATGTTCGCAGAGAGAGAAGAAATCAATGTCCTTTACAATCACCATCTGACTATATTCTTCCTGGAATTTAGCAGAGCGGAGCACTTCGTGAGGATCCATATGGTATCCCTTTGTCAAACTTAACATTGCCTTAGCCACCCGTTCCGGAGTTTTCAACAACCCTTCCCGTTCAGCATCTTCGCCCAACAAAGTTATAATACTGTGATAATGACTTTTCAATTCCTCCAGATTCGGAGAGACAATTTCTTCTTTTCCTAACATGATAGATTTATAAAGGGATATTTATCTGATCTCTTACAATAGAGACTTCTTTGAACACACCGGTAGCTTTCAACCGACGCATCATCGCGTCCGCCTCTTCAATACTCCTGAAATCACCCACACGGCAAAGCCAGCGGGGAGGAGTGAATGAAGTATATATCGGCAACTCCGGGAAATATTCTTTAACACGCGAGGCTACATGATAAGCATCATTCTTAGCCTGACGGGTATTATTACCGGCATACGCCTGTATCCGGTATCCGGAAGTCTTTATTACTTTCTGTTCTCCTGTCGCAGGACGTTCCACACCAATCAGAGCTCCAATACGGGGGTCTTGATGAATAGTCACCTTTCCCTGTCCCGGCACTGTACGTTCCAGGCTTTTGACAATGCCCTGTGCTTGTGCGCCGACACTTGCCAAGACCAACAATAAAGTAAGTAAAGCTAGTTTTCTCATTTTATAAATAATAGTAGGCACGGATTACGCGGATTACACGGTTTCTGATTTCATACACTAAACCGTGTAATCCGTGTAATCCGTGCCTGAAATAAGTTTTAATTATGCGTTAAATGCATCAATGATACCTTTGAAATCAGATACTTTCAAAGCAGCACCACCAATCAAACCACCGTCAACGTCCGGGTTAGAGAACAGTTCTTTAGCGTTAGAAGGCTTGCAGCTACCACCGTAAAGGATAGAAGTATTATCAGCGATTTCCTTGCCATACTTGTCAGCCACGATTGAACGGATGAAAGCGTGGATTTCCTGTGCTTGTTCAGGAGTAGCAGTTTTACCTGTACCGATAGCCCAAACCGGTTCGTAAGCCAACACAATCTTAGAGAAGTCTTCAGCAGACAGAGAGAATACAGATTCCATCTGAGCAGCTACTACTTCATTCTGCTTGTTAGCTTCGCGTTCTTCCAATACTTCACCGATACAGAAAATCGGAGTCAGACCGTTAGCCAAAGCCAATTTTACTTTTTCTTCAAGGATAGCAACTGTTTCACCGTAGTAAGCACGACGTTCAGAGTGACCCAGAATTACATATTTAGCACCGGTAGAAGCAACCATTTCAGCAGAAACTTCACCTGTGTATGCACCTGACGCTTTGTCTGCACAGTTTTCAGCACCTACACCGATCTTGGCAGCGTCTACCAACGGAGTAACAGAAGCCAAGTGAATAAACGGAGTACAGATGATTACATCACAATTGGGCTTTTCGTTAGCCAATGCTTCGTTCAGTTCTTTTGCCAAAGCGATACCCTCTTGAAGGGTTTTGTTCATTTTCCAGTTTCCTGCGACAATGTTCTTTCTCATTTTGTTTTCTTTATTTAAAGGGTTAATAAATTTACTATTCTCTTATTTACGATTTTCTATTTAATAGTCTATGGCTTCACCCCGTTAGAGTTATCCACTGACATTGGCGCGTTGTCTGTCGGCTTCCGGGCACTGTCCGTCAGTTCTTGGACTTCGGTTGCTTTCAGGGCATCTTCCTGCCGCTTCCGCCTTGCGGATTTCCGTTCTCTACGACGAACGACCAAAACATCCACTCCCAATACCAACAACAATGGTATGATGAACCACAAGAATACATATCCCACGGTGTGAACATCGCTCTCCATCTTTTGTTGTCCCAACGGTATATTTTCCAGTTTGTCAGTCAGCACATATTCATCCGGTATATCCTCGTCGCTCCATTTATTCAGAATCGTTCCGTTCTTTATCAACATCAATCCCGGATTAGAACGTACCATCGTCTTCAACGTTATATCATCCATCTGACAGAAAGGATATTCCGCTCCGGTCTTATCCTTCCACAATTCTATCTGTTCTTCCGGTGAAGAGGTCAGGCAATAGAACTTATAGCCATGCTCCACCGAGTAGTCATATATTTCGTTAATCAAGTCAATGTTACTGTCATCCGCTTCTTCAATCCGATGGGCGACCAACAGGAAAGTGTATCCCATATCAGTCAACACATCTTGTGTAATATCATCTCCGGTGCTCAAGTCCATCATGGAGAAATCGTGGATGGCCGGTTCATATCCTTTCTCTTTGAGTACAGTGTGTGTGTCTACAAATGTCCATGTACTGTCCGGATAGTTATCCAGCGTAAATTCTTTCCTTTCTCCATTTTTCTCCAGGATAAAGACACTCTCATATACACTAGGTTTTGCTCCTTCGGGCATTGTCATTCCCTCCAGGATATTCTTTCCTATCTTGTAGGGGCGAAAATCTAAAACCGGCAGACGATCCAAACAATAGAATGACAGGGTAAATACAAAAAACAATGTGTATAAAGAAACCAGCCATTCCATTTTCACACTAATAAAGCGGGTCAGCATCGTCCTATAGTGGAATGCTGCAATTGCTGCAAGTAGCAATATGACATTCTTGCCAAATGTTTCCCAATTTGTCAACACCCACGCATCACCAAAACAACCGCAGTCCGAAACCGGATCGAAGAGGGCAAGATACAAAGTCAGTGGTGTCATGACAATCATCAGCATCAGTGCCAATGAAGAAGCAAGCGTTCTCCGCGTACCAAAGAACAGGGATATACCGACAAAAAACTCAATGGCAGACAGTACTATACCGCCCAGCAAAGGGAAAAATGAAGGAAACCAGGAAGCCATGCCGAATGCAGTCAGATAATCCTGTATCTTATACTGGAAACCCAGCGGATCAACTGCCTTGACAAATCCGGAAAAGATGAACGAAGCCGCCAAAAGAAAGCGACCGGTATTCGCTATGACTTTCTGAATAATATGTAAGTTCTTATCCTTCAAATTCTATCTTTATCAGTCCGAAAACAGAGTAATTTATCATATCCATGTAATTGGCATCAATTCCCTCGGATACCAACGTATTGCCGGATAGAGTTTCAATCTGCTTGGTGCGGTATATCTTCATCAGAATCAAGTCTGTGTAAGAGCTGACACGCATACTACGCCAAGCTTCATCATAGTCATGGTTCTTGGCAAGCATCAGTTCCAATGCTTCCTTGGCATATTTATCGTATAAAGCCATCGCTTCTTCATTGCTGATATCGGCAGATTCGGCATATCCCAGTTCCAACTGGATAAGTCCGACGATACCATAATTGACAATCGCAATAAATTCGGCACGGATTCCTTCGTCAATCAAGGTCACCCCCTTGGTTTCAATACTACGAATCCGGTTGGCTTTGATAAAAATCTGGTCAGTTACTGAAGCCGGACGCAGAATACGCCACGCAGGCCCGTAATCGTGCAGCTTCTTGGAAAATAAGTCACGGCACAAAGCGATGACATGTTCAAATTGTTGCTTGGTATCTTTCATCTTCTTCCAAATAGTGCGCAAAGGTAACAATAATTAAGTAAAAACAGAAAGAGGGCACTCTAAATTATATTAAAGTGCCCTCTTCAAAAGCTATTGTATTACTGTTTTATAAGCAAGCGAGTTTATGAACAGCGCAAAACCTGTCCGATACGCAAAGTTGTAGTCGGCTTGATGCGGTTCAATTTACAAAGTGTACTGACTGACACTCCACGCAATTTGGCAATGCGGGACAAAGTATCACCACTCTTCACCTTGTGATAACGAATTGCGCCGTCAGCCACCTGAGTATCATGTGAACCTGCGCGTTTCACGCCTTTTGTCTTCCTAAACGTATAAGTATCGGCTACGATATCCTGTTTCGGGAAGTCAAACATATAAACCGGATTAATTGCAATTCCCAGGAAACGGGTTTCAAAATGAAGATGTGAACCAGTAGAACGTCCTGTATTACCACCCAAACCGATTACTTCTCCGGCTTTCACCAATTGGTTTTCTTCAACCAATTGCTTGGACAAGTGACCATATACAGTTTCCAATCCATTATCATGACGAATAACGACATATTTACCATATCCTCTACGCTCGTATTTTACAATACGCACTTTACCGTCAAAAGCCGCCACAATAGTATCACCGATATTCACTTTCAAGTCCAAACCATTATGCATTCTTCTCCAACGAGGGCCGAAAGGCGAAGTAATTTTCGTACTCGGAGTCGGCATATGGAAACCTGTCAGGTCGATAGTGTAAGTTTCGGGGATAATAGCATTTCCGTAAGCGTGTACATACTGGTTGTTCCAGTTAGGATAAAGACTTAGGGCGGGATATTCGGACTGTTCGGCACGGATTTGCTTTTGCAAGGCCAAAGAGTCTACAGATTTTAGTTTTTTGTCTATCGGTGCCTGGCGGGCAATCAGGTCTTGAGAGAAAGAGCTCAGACTAACCATAGCCGCTACAGCTACCAATCCAGTTTTAATAATGCAATTGAAATTCATTCGTTCTTTGTCAATTCATTTAATATTCGTCGTTAGCATACAGGTAGTCAAACGTCGCCTGTTTGTATTCGAATATTTCTTCCGGTTTAAAAAATCTCATTAATTCAATAGCTGCGGTTTCCGGTGAATCAGAAGCATGAACTATATTCTCTTGAAAGCTCATACTGTAATCCCCACGAATGGTTCCCGGAGCAGCCAGACGTCCATTAGTCGGTCCCGCCAACGTACGGACTGTTTGAATAGCATCCACACCCTCGAAACAACAAACGATAACAGGAGCTGTCATCATGGAATCTTTCACACGTTGAAAGAATTCTTTGCCACTGAGGTGGGCATAATGTTCGCTTAGTAATTCATCAGTCAGTTGCATCATCTTCATGCCGGCCAACCGTAATCCTTTACGTTCGAAACGATGAGTAATCTCACCAATCAATCCCCGTTGAAGGGTACATGGTTTTAAAATGACCAGCGTTTTTTCAAGCATAATACTCGACTTTTCAATTGGTTAAACGATACATTTACTAAAAAAATTCCCCCAAAGGTAGTATTTTCCTTTGAAACAACAAGAGAGTTATTAACTATTTTTCAGATGGTTAGCGACAAAAGGGATAAGAAATGAGTCTTTAAACCCCTATAAATAGGAGAGATAGGGATTAAATATGTTATGCAACACATTTACGCAAATAAACCGTATGTTTAACCGTTTTTCAACTAATGGCAGCCCAGTTAACATTCGTTTTCCGCAGGGATTTGAGTTGCCGCCACAGAATTTCGTTCTCCGGATTCTGTGCTGCGGGGTCTTGTTCCACAATCCCTTCGGCTATGGAACGGACATATTGCAGCAGTTGTCCGTCACGGGCTATATCGGCAATCTTCAAATCGAAAGCGACACCACTTTGCTGTGTCCCCTCAAGGTCACCAGGGCCACGAAGTTTTAAATCCGCCTCGGCTATTTCAAAGCCGTCATTGGTACGCACCATAATTTCCAGTCGTTTCCGGGTGTCCTCGGTCAGTTTATAATTGGTCACCAGGATACAATAAGACTGGTCGGCGCCACGCCCTACCCGACCGCGCAACTGATGCAACTGCGACAGTCCGAAACGTTCGGCATTTTCTATAATCATCACCGAAGCGTTCGGTACGTTCACTCCCACTTCAATGACTGTGGTGGCTACCATTATCTGCGCTTTTCCCGAAATGAAAAGTTGCATCTGCTCGTCTTTCTCGGCAGATTTCATTTTACCATGCACTTTGCACACCGTGCATTTGGGAAACTCCTCAAGGATATGCTGATAACCTTCTTCAAGGTTCTTTAAATCAATCTTTTCGCTTTCCTTTATCAAAGGATAAACGATATAGACCTGCCGTCCTTCGTCTATTTGTTTCTGCACGAAACGATACATACTTTCCCGACGATTATCAAACTGGTGAACAGTGGTAATTGGTTTTCGTCCGGGAGGAAGTTCATCAATTACAGATACGTCCAGATCACCATATAGTGTCATTGCCAATGTGCGGGGAATGGGGGTGGCAGTCATTACAAGGACATGTGGAGGTTGATTATTCTTACTCCAGAGACGGGCGCGTTGCGCCACACCGAAACGGTGTTGTTCGTCAATAACCACAAAACCCAGCGAGGAGAAGTTGACAGTATCCTCAATGACAGCGTGCGTCCCTATCAGGATATTCACGTCTCCGTTCAATAATCCGGTAAGGATAGCTTCCCGTTTTTTTCCTTTAATAGAGCCGGTCAGTAGTTCGACACGGATGTCCATTCCGAAAAGCAGTTCTTTTATGGTTTCATAGTGCTGGTTTGCCAGAATTTCGGTAGGCGCCATCATGCATGCCTGATAGCCGTTATCCAAAGCGAACAACATACTCATCAAGGCAACCAGTGTTTTTCCGCTTCCCACATCTCCCTGCAAAAGACGGTTCATCTGCCGCCCACTGCCTACGTCGTTACGTATCTCTTTCAATACTCGTTTCTGCGCACCTGTAAGTTGGAAAGGAAGGTTCTTTGTATAAAATGTATTGAATACATCGCCCACCTTTTCGAAGATATAGCCACGGTATCTCCTTTGTCTGTCTTTGGCATATCGGAGGATATTGAGTTGCACATAAAACAGCTCCTCGAATTTAAGGCGGTACTGCGCCCTGCGAAGCAAATCGGGATTGGTCGGGAAATGGATATTCCGGAGAGCTTCCGTCAACGGCATCAGATGATGTTCTGCCAATAACTTGGGAGAGAGTGTTTCGGGCAGAGGTTCTTGTAGCTGCTGAATCACAGTTGCCATCATCTTCTCTATTGCATGAGAATTGAGGAAACTGCGTTTCATTTTCTCCGTCGTATTATAATAAGGTTGCAGGCCTACGGAAGAAAGTTTCAGTTCATCCGCCTTGTCTATATCGGGATGGGCTACATTGATACGTCCGTTGAAAACAGTCGGTTTGCCGAAGATGATATATTCTTCATGAAGTTTATATTTACCTAAGATATACTTTATTCCCTGAAACCACACTAAGTCCACGACTCCCGTTCCGTCTGAGAAATGGGCAGTCAGGCGCCGTTGACGCCCTTCGCCGATGGTTTCGAAACCCAGTATTTCTCCTTTCAACTGGATATACGGCATATTGCCATCTATTTCATGAATGTAATAGATGCGGCTCCGGTCAACGTATTTGTAAGGGAAGTAATAAATTAAATCATGCAAAGAGTAGATTTCCAACTCCTTATTTAATACGGCAGCCTTCTGTGGCCCTACACCGGAGATAAATTTTATGTCGCGTGTGGCTAAATCGAACATTTACAACAGAGCACTCCCTACTTTCAGGTCGAAAGGAGTTGTTATCTTTATATTTTCACGGTTACCTTCTGCAAGATATACAGGTACGCCCATTGCTTCTACCACCGAAGCGTCATCGGTAAAGAACGGAGTAAACTCCTGCGCATAAGCCTGTTTCAGTAATTCCACATCAAAGACTTGCGGGGTTTGCACCAATTTATAGTCATTGCGGCTGACCGTTTCACTTCCGCCGTCCGTCAAATGGCGCAATGTCTCTACCACGTCAATCACCGGAATCACCGCTTTCCGCTCTTTTGCCAAATCATAGCAACGACTTATCACGTCTATCGAGACAAATGGACGGACACCGTCATGCACTCCCACCAATCCGGGAGCCTGCACCAATGCCAGTCCATTCTTTACGGAATGGAAACGTGTTTCACCGCCGTCGGCAATCAGGTGTTCCACGGCAAAACCCTGTTCCTTGCAGAGTTGCCTCCAAAAGTCCTGTTGCTCTTTTGGAAGCACTAATATAATCTGAAGTGTAGCGTCATACTTCCGGAATACTTCCAGTGTATGCATCAACACAGGTTTACCACCGACAGGAAGGAATTGTTTCGGAAGTTCACTTCCCATCCGCAAGCCCTTTCCACCGGCGACAATAATAACAGATTTCTTCATGGACAGCTTAGCGTTTAACGCACATCGCTTCTACCAGCTCGTCTACTTTTTCTTTACCTGCCAACAGGTCAACAATAGTCAAAGCAAATTCCATGGCAGCGCCCGGCCCCATACCTGTGATGATATTTCCGTCACGCACTACGTGTTCATTGACACATTCAGCACCATCCAGATATTGCTCGAAGCTAGGATAGCAGGTAGCTTTCCTGCCTTTCAGCAGTCCCAGTTTACCCAATACCATCGGAGCTGCGCAAATGGCAGCAATAGGTTTCCCTTTTTCCGCGAAGTTAAGGATTAGCTTGCGCAGTCCTTCGTGCTTATCGAGCGTAGCGGCTCCCGGCATTCCACCCGGCAAGAACAAAAGTTCAGCATCAAAGAAATCGCAATTCTCGAAGTTGACATCGCAAAGGACAGACACGTCATGTGCTCCGACTACAATTTCATCCGGTGTAACGGATACGATTTCCACATTCATTCCGGCACGTCTCAACGTGTCAATAGTAGTAAAAGCTTCGATTTCTTCAAAACCATCTGCAAAAAATGCGTATACAGTTCCCATAATGCTTTTTATTTTTGGTTAATGATACTTCTTCTATCTCAAATTAAAATAATAAGTGATCGTTCCCGTTTGGTTCGTCACTCCATCCACTGTATTAAAGCGGGCTTTCTTTGCCGCATCTTCGGCGGCTTTGCGCAACGCTGAACTTACAGTATTTGTCTGGGGATTAATGCCGGTCGAAATCACTTGTCCCGCAGGGTTTACAGTAATATTCACCACGACACGCCCTTCTTCCTGCACATTATATGCAGGTTTTGGCAAACTGCCCGTACCTAAAGAACGTCCGCCGAGGTCAAATGTTCCATAACCACCCGTTCCTGTTTTAGCTCCGGTAGAAGAATTTCCTTCCTTACTACCTTCAGTTCCGGTACCACCGGCCGATGTTCCTTTGTTTCCTTCCATTTGCGCTCCCTTCCCAAAAGCACCGGAAACTCTCTTTCTTGCAGCTTCTTCGGCGGCCTTGCGCTCACGCTCCGCTTTTTCTTCGGCGAGCCGTTTGGCTTCGGCGGCTTTCTCTGCTTCTGTTTTTTCGGGCTTCTTCACGGGCTCTTTCGGTTTGGCCACTTCTTTCGGTTTCACCGTTTCCTTTTTGGGTTCTTCCGTTTTCGGTTTTAAAGTGACCGTTTCTTCTTCGGTCTGTGTCAGCAAGTCTTGTTCGGAAGGAAGTTCGGGTGCTGTCTCCGCAGGGGCTGCCGCATCTTCATCCAGTACATCCACATCTACCAGTGAAGGGTCGTCAAAGCCGCGTGCCGATTCCACATTCCCCATCATCACAGGCACTCCGCCTGCGTCTTCATCCGGTTGGGGGACAGTAAAGCTCACCAGAATCAAAAGAGCAATCACTGCCACATGCACCAACAGTGCACCCAGCGCTCCTATGTATTCACCCTTTTTTCTTCTGTCCATTGTTCCTATTTATTTTCAGGCGGGCGTGTAGCCAGCACCATCTTAAAATGATTCTCGTTTGCGATGTTCAACACACGTACTATCTCACGGTAAGGTACCGATTCATCCGCATACAAAGCCACATACATTTCAGGTTCCTTCTCTGCACAACTCTGCAGGAAGGGAGTCAGTTCGTTCAAGGCATACGGTTGCTCCTTCTCATTGCCGAAAGCGGCATAGAAGTTCAGGTCTTTATCAATAACGACTCTTGTCAGCGGTTTGGCGGAAGTCTGCTGCTTGCCTTGCGGCAACAGCACTTTTATGGCGTTGGGCGACACCACCGTAGAGGTTATCATAAAGAATATCAGCAACAGGAATATGACGTCCGTCATGGAAGCCATACTGAAATTGGGCGATACTCTATTTCTTCTTTTTAATCCCACTTTATTAACGATTAGTGGTTAGTGATTCATGATTAACGTTCTCAGTTACTTTCCTGCTTTTACGCGGGCTTCGTTCTGCCTTTATGTGGGCTCGTTCAACAAGTCCATGAACTCCATCGTGCGAGATTCCATCTTGTTCACCACGCGGTCTACCAACATCACCAGATAGTTGTAGGCAAACATGGCAATGATACCGACAATCAGACCGCCGACTGTAGTAATCATGGCTTCGTAGATACCGCCGGAAAGCAGTGTAATGTCTATATTTCCGCTACCCGCGTTCGCCATTTCGTAGAATGCACGTACCATACCGGTCACCGTACCGAGGAATCCGAGCATCGGGGCACCACCGGAGATGGTTGCCATCACAGTCAGTCCTTTTTCCAGTTTCGCCACTTCGATGTTACCGACATTCTCGATGGCAGCCTGCACGTCGTTGATGGGACGTCCCAGGCGGCTGATACCTTTTTCTATCATACGTGCCGAAGGCGTGTTCATCGTGCGGCAGTAGTTAATGGCCGCCTTGATTTCGCCGCTATGAATATAGTCCTTGATGCGTTCCATAAACATGGGGTCTTCTTTTCCCGCCTTGCGAATCATATAGTTACGCTCGAAAAGGATATAGAAGCAGACTACGGACAGCACACCCAGCACAATCATAATCCAACCACCCTTGATAGCCATATCAAGCATGTTCATTTCAGGAGCGTTCACCTCTGTCAGGACAGGATTGGCAGTAGCCAGCGAATCTGCCATATTCATAGCCCCTTGGGCCAACAAGATCATTGCATTCATCAGCGTAGACAGTTTTTATATTCCTGAATGGTACGCTCCAGTCCCAAGTACAGCGCATCACTAATCAATGCATGACCAATAGAGACTTCGTCCACCCAAGGAATGTTTTTATAGAAATAGTTTAAATTCACAAGACTCAAATCATGTCCGGCATTCAGACCGATACCCAGTTTACGGGCAGTTTTGGCAGCTTCGATAAAAGGGGCGATGGCTGCTTCCGGATTCTTCGGATAGTCCGTCGCATACGGTTCGGTGTACAGTTCCACACGGTCGGCTCCTGCTTTCGCCGCATACTCCACCATTTCAGGGTCGGCAGCCACAAAGACAGATGTACGGATACCGGCACTGTTGAACTGGTCGAGAACTTCGGTCAGAAATTCCAGATTCGCTTTTGTATCCCAACCGGAATTGGAAGTTATCTGTGAAGGATCGTCAGGCACTAAAGTTACCTGATGCGGTTTTACCTTCAACACCAAGTCTATAAAATCAGGCGACGGATAGCCTTCGATATTAAATTCTGTCCGCAGCAAAGGGCGCAAATCATATACATCCGAACGACGGATGTGGCGTTCGTCGGGACGAGGATGAACGGTGATACCGTCTGCTCCAAAAGATTCACAATCAAGCGCTACCTTTACTACATTGGGCACATTTCCACCGCGCGCATTTCTCAGCGTAGCTATCTTGTTTATGTTTACACTTAATTTAGTCATGGTTCTACGTAATATTTGCCGCAAAAATACAAATATTATTATTAGTTGCCTAATAATACGAAACGCATTCTCGTTTCTTTTTTGGTTATTTAAAGTAGAAATCCAAGAAAAAATGCCAAATTTGCAACCGAAACTAATGACATCGCTTATGAAATTTGCCATCTTCGGAAATACTTATCAGGCCAAGAAGTCCTCTCATGCCGCCAATCTGTTCCGGTTATTGAAAAAACGGGGAGCGGAAGTCTGTGTATGCAGGGAGTTCTATCAATTCCTGATTTCAGAGCATATGGAAATCGAAGCCGACCAGTTATTTGACGGTGATGATTTCACAGCCGATATGGTAATCAGTATCGGCGGGGACGGCACTTTCCTGAAAGCTGCCCGCCGGGTAGGCAGAAAGGGAATCCCTATCCTTGGCATCAACACAGGGCGCCTGGGGTTTCTAGCTGACATTTCTCCCGAAGAGATGGAAGAGACATTCAACGAGATTCAAGCCGGAAGATACAGCGTGGAAGAACGGAGTGTACTTCAACTTATCTGCAACGATACCCATCTGCAAGCATCTCCGTATGCTTTAAATGAAATTGCCGTGCTCAAACGGGACAGTTCTTCAATGATTAGTATCCGCACTGCTATCAACGGTGCATTCTTGAATACTTATCAGGCCGACGGATTAGTGATTGCTACTCCAACCGGTTCAACTGCCTACTCCCTAAGTGTGGGCGGCCCGATTATGGTTCCCCATGCCAACACTGTCGTCATTACTCCCGTAGCTCCGCATAGCCTCAACGTCCGCCCTATCGTCATCCGTGATGATTGGGAAATCACATTAGACGTGGAAAGCCGCAGTCATAACTTTCTGGTTGCCATCGACGGCAGCAGTGAAACTTGCAAAGAAACGACTCAACTCACTATTCGCCGTGCCGACTACAGCGTGAAAGTAGTGAAACGCTTCAATCATATCTTTTTCGATACGCTTCGCAGCAAAATGATGTGGGGGGCGGACGGCAGGCGATAGCCCTTTCTTATAAAAATCATAGACACCCAATAACGGATATTCCACATATGCTGTACCAAAGCCTGAGTTTGAAAGGTTCGGGAATGATGTTAATTTTGAACTAATTGTGCTGAAAATGACTAAAGACACAATAAAGTTGAGTTCTCATCCTTCACATCCTTCACGGGAAATAATCATCTGTTTAACAGGCGTTTCCGGTGAACAAACAAAGAGAAAATCTCTTCTTCACACTCTTCACGCCGTAAGCGTCTCCGCGATTCTATATAGTGTATTAAAATAAAAAGGCTAATGATCCC
>ERZ779623.23-NODE-23-length-123577-cov-7.318850_pt1 | contig 123577 bp, 76 predicted proteins | sample MGYA00514189_ERZ779623 | MGnify/ENA primary metagenome ERZ779623 (study PRJEB29562, sample SAMEA4376712) | mouse gut metagenome | isolation source: Cecum | study: EMG produced TPA metagenomics assembly of the A DSS colitis mouse model was used to assess the... | reverse complement strand
GTTCTCTTCAAAACGGATGCAGTCTTCCATAGCCTGTTCCAGCATGACGCGGGAGCGGGTGTACTGGTCTTTCAGTTTCTTGTGTACCGCTTTCAGTTCTTCTACATACGGATGCTTTTTCAACTTGGCAGGCATACTGTTGAGCTCTTTCCCGGCTTTGATTTGTTTGATTTCCGCTTTGCCTTCGTCATTAATGTGCACATACACTTCTACATCTTCTATTTCTTTCGGAGAGAGGTAGGGGAGAAGTTCTTTAATCAATTCGGTTTCCATACTCCAGGTCAGACGGGTGACGTCACCGTAACCGGAGTTGAGGGCTAAGTTTTGCAGAGCGATACCCACTGCCTTCTTTTCGCTTTCCTGTCTTTGCGCGCCGAAGTCCTTGCTTTCTTTCAGGAATTTTTGCAGGAATTGGTAACGTTCCAACAGCTCTTTATCCGCTTTCTTTCCTAGTGGGATGAGGCCGTAGCTCATCAATAAATCTTTGTTGCGCTTGGCTGATATTTCCTTCTTTATATCCGCCGCTTTCACTGCGCCGTTAGTGGCGTCCGCAAATTTGCGGGCGCGGGTGTGGCTGTTGCTGCATGAAATATACTTGGCGGCATTGTAGACTACTTCAAAGCGTTGTTTGCCAATCGTCTTGAAAGCATCTTTGAACCAACCGATGTCGAAAGCACCATCCCTGAGGTCTTCTACGTCAATCGGAGTATAGCGGGCGATAATTGCTTTCTTCTTGTCGTCGCAAGTCTCGTTGGTATGGGCGTGGAAATAGTATGCTGCGCTTGTCAGTCCTTTCCATCCTATGGCTTGCTCGGTGAGTTCAATCCATTGCGGGGCGAACATGGCGGCTTCTACCAGACGTTCGTTGCTGATTTCTGCTTGCTTTGCCAGTTTTTTGAGATGGTCGCTTGTGTCTGCCGGCAACGGATAGCAAGCATGGAGCAGGCTACTCAATACTCCCCGTTTCGTGTTCCGCCAATTATAACTGTCGCGTATGAATGTATCTTTGCCGAATGCTTGCAGGATACGGATAAATGTTTCGGCACCATAGACACAAGTCAATTCTTCGGCCAGACGGGTAACCTGCGTTTCGGAATCTCCACGTGACAGTTCTATGTCCAGGATGCGGTTGACTACCTTTTGCAGCAGTGGCCGGAAGAGAGAGAAGTTGAAATCCTTGATATAGGTCATCCACTCCCTGTCTCTTTCATTGAAACGACGGTTCTCGTTCAATACCAGAGTGATATTCTTGATTTGTTTGGGAGAGTTGACACGGGCTATCAGTTCACGATATACTTCTTCTGTCGGAATCAATCCCAGCATCCAGGCACGGGCAAAGTCCACGCATTGCAGATAGGAGTCGGTTTCTTCCAGTTCGGGGGTATGCTCCATATAGTTGGTGAGCTTGTAGAGCTGATAGCGCACGGTGAAGTAGCGGGTAAACAAGGCGTCGTCTATCGGCCTGCTGGGTGTATCAAGCCAGAACTGGACAAACTTATTGTTGTGTATCGGATAAACAATGAGCTTTTCTCCGTATTCCAGTTTGTCTCTGAGCCATGCGTGTTTGCTCGTATATTGGCGGAAGATATTCTTTGTATCGAGTAAGGGTGTCAGTTGGAGCAACATATTGGCAGCTATTCGCTGATAAACTGTTTCGTCTCTGTACTCATAGGTCAGCGCGTCGATAATATCTTCCATCTGTTCATAATAAGGCAATTTCCGGAGTACCTTTTGCAATCCGCGATAGGTGAAACCCGCATACATCTTGTTGACAAGCGGTTCAAAACTATTGGCTGATTTTATATCGGCTTTTCTGTCTTCTTCATCTTCCTCGTCGTAGTCGTCATTATCCTGGGCAACGCCTGTTGATGCAAGCATGAAACTCATCATCATCAATTTCTCGTAACTTCCGATTTCACGCTCGTAGAAATCCTGCCAGAGTTCCGGAAGCCCAAGGCCGTTCAAACCGCCATAGTTACTCCATCTCATCAACACACTATTGCCCACCAGGCGTGCTTCTCCGTAGTCGTTTTTAAACTCGTCGTTTTTGTGCGCAGAGATGTATTTACTCAATCTTTCGAAAGTGAGTTTGGCTCTTCCGAAGCCGATAAACTCGAATGCTTTCTTGACATTGAATCCTTTGTCCGGCGCAATTTCCGGCAGGCTTACTTCGAAATCAGGATTGTACAGGCCGAAACCGTTTTCTTTGGTGTAGTGCTGCGTGGCTTTCTTCTCCGTTCCGTCACCAATCAAGGATTCTATCAGCACCTTTTCTTTAGCGTTTGGTTTCTGAATTTCTTTGATGGCAGGAAGAAGTTCCTGATAGATGTCTTGCAGAAATTCTACATTATGAATTGTCTTCATCATATCAAGTCCCGCCAGGCGGCGTTCGGCCACTTTGTCCGTAATCAATCGCCGGATGCTGCCGGCCAGTTCTTCTTTCGGCTGTTTCATCAGCAGATTGATGGCGTTGATACGCATCTCGCTATATTTGAAACGAAGCAACTCTTCCACTTTCTGATTCTGTTCGGGCGATAAGGCCATTTCAGACAATACTTTGTAGGCCTCATTGCGTACATCCAGAGAACGGTCGCCCAGTGATTGCAGTATATATTCTTCTTGCAGCGGACTGGTGGGCGGATTCAGTACGATACCGATATAGCTTGCCCGCATATAAGAATCCAAGGATACCAGATAACTGCAAAGGTCATCTTTCATGGTAGAGTCGTTCAACATCCAAATGATATATGCCATTTTGAGAACCACTTCCGACTGGGTGAGCTGTGTGCTTTCCCACGGGAATATATAAGGAGCATAGGTTTCCTTGGTTGAGATAGACTGATAGATTTGCTTCAAATATCCATAGTGGCGCACGGCTTCTTCTCTGTTCTCAAAGTAATCGGTAAGTTTCGGGTCTTCACGCCCGCCATATCGGCTAAGATAAAAATCAGAGAGATAGAGTGGGAGAATAGCTGCCACGACCGACGGGTCACTGTGCCACTTCTCAAAGGCATCTTTGCTGATGCAATAACTCATGGCGGAGTGTTGCGTACAACGCAGGAAATAAAGGTAAGTCTGTACTTGATGTTTGGCTCCGTTCCTGATGATGTCCGATGCAAGTGCCTGAATATCGTTTGTATTATAAAACCCGATGCTCCATAAAGCCAGATAAAGCTCGATGGTATCTTTGCTTTGAAGGGCTTTGCGTGCCTCGTCCTGATTCTTCAGGAATTTCAGGATTAGTTCTACATATTTATTGGTGACACGTTCGCTGCTGTCCTGTTCTCCGATTCCCGTGCTGACTGCGATGCCCCGTTTCACGGAAGCAAACCGTTGCAGGCCATTGTCGTAAATCACGGAGAGCAGGTATAAATAACTTTCGGGACATCCTTCGTCCATTGTTTCCACGATAGCCTGTCGGAGTCCTTCCTGTAATTTGGCCGCCAAAAGTAATTTCCCTTCCAGTTCCAGCAATGGATGGTGCCCACTCACTGCGATAGCTTTAAGATGTCCCTGATTTAGGCGGTTGGTGTTATTTTCGCTGGTCAGTACATTGTGCAGGTAGTCAATAACGTTTTGGTTGCCTTCTGCTATTTGGGCGGCTATCCAGTCTTCGCAGCTCATGCAGTCTTTGTATGCTTCTATTTCTTCCGGTGTGTTTCCACCGTTTAGTATGACTTGGTCTGTGAAGCCGGTAGCGCGAAGTTTTAGGAATTGCGTCAGCGCGTCTATCACATGGGAGAAGTGCAGATAAGGATTGACGGCGCGTTGCGACCGTCTTGAATATCCTTGTGTGTATGGGCAATGCGCTTTGAGCTTCAGATAAGTGTGGAACAGATGTGCATATTCATCTCCCAATAAATAGTGGAGCAGTTTGTTCAGCTTTCCGTCGAAGAGATTGGCTACGCTCTTGATTTTCTCTTCCTTGATAATACTTATAATGCAAGGCTCCAGCTTGTCGCTATATGTGCCATACCGGGTATCCATATCAAAGTATAGCATAAATATATCAAACAAGGTGCGGGTCTCTTTATCCAAACTACTTTTCTTCTTGGTTAATTTCTCCAAGTACGGAAGTATCCGTTTATTTAATGCTTCATTATAAATGAGTCTCATGATTCTATTTGTTTTTTAAGTGTTTTCTTTTATGGGATATGAATTACCACAATCTTCCTGACAGCATGGTTAGCCGGATAAAAGTCAGTGTGGATTCTTCTTTCACTAGGATAGGAGAGGATAAATCTCCTGCTTCCGCGTCGTCGATGAAGATACGGAAAATTCCGTCTTCGTAGGATTGCAGGGCATTGGCGATAGCTTCGGCTTCTGCAGCGGGCTTGCCGTTGTAATTTACCCCGAAGCCTACCTTACCGGATGCAGCTTTATCTTCCACTTCTTCCCGGGTGAGGTATTTCAGCACTTCGCTTTGTTGCAAGCGTTCGTTGTATTCACTGACTTGCCAACTGACGATGGCTTCAATCAACTCCCCTACATGGGCAGGAGGAGCAGGAAAATCGACGGGCATCTTTTCGATGCCGCACTTCCGCTTTCCTAATTGTTTGACTTGGATATATACTCTCATATTCTCTTTATTTGGTTATCTGAATACTTGACGCGATGGCTTCTATATCGGGTTTCGCTTCTTCGTCATAGACGAGCATGACAATACTAAAGATTCTTTTATTACTTTCTTGAAAATATTTTAATACAATTTGTTGTATATCTTCTCCCGGTTCGTCGGGGGCACCGATGTGTAAAGGATTGGTAGTCCTTGTCATGGATAGCCCATTGATGTTGACATCGCTTTGTTTGTAGTCTTCCGATGGTTGCCCTTGTGCATTTCTCGGGAGAATAAGCGATAATTCTTTTGTATGTTCAAATTCTTTCTGTGTGTCATAGGCAATAGCCGTAACGGACAGTTGGTTGGCTCCGTTGACGAGTCTGAGTAATGGTGGTTGCGAACTAGGAGTTAGCCCTTGTCCTCCTGTAATTTTCCTCCAGTTGGTTGGATACTGGCAACTGAAATTTGTTTCTGCATCGTAGTAAGAAAGCCATGTATCGTTATTACCAACGGGAACATATGAAGGAAACTGCCTGCCGGAAGAGTCATCGGAAGAATTCATGTTCGTCTCATCATCGTTTTCTTCTTCCAGTTCTCCGTTAAGATAGGCTTCTACGATTCCGCTGTCCCACTCCTGACGTATCTCTTGATACAGGGGCGAGACATTCTTGCAAAGCATAATGAAACTGAACAGGAAAATACAGAATATGCCAAGTTCTCCGATGATGGATATGGTTCGCCGTGCATCGGCTTTTTCGAACTTATAGTTGAATACATAAACAATTCCCAGCAAGAAGCCGCTTAATAATCCGCCGATATGTGCTGCATTGTCAATTCCTTCTTTCATCCCATAAACCAAATTATAGCCGACGAAAATAAGGATACTGGTTAGTAATGCCTTTCGTTGTTCTTTGGCAATGCCGTGGAATAAGAGGAAGGCGAGGAATATACCGTAGAGTCCAAAGATGGCCCCGGAAGCTCCGGCGCTGATTGTCTCGGCATGCATATATAGGCTGAATACGGCCGAACATAGCCCGGTCAGGAGATAAGAAGCGAACATCCGGCGGCTTCCTATCAGTTGTTCCAGAAAAAGGCCGACAAACATGAAGGCATATATGTTCATCGCAAGATGGAAACCACCGATGTGAATGAAGTTGCAGGTCACCGTGCGCCACCAGTCGCCTGTAAGGGTCAGCGGTCCGAAGTCGGCTCCCCACTTTAACAGCGCCAATGTGCCGGGCTCAAATACTCCCACTCCCGAAGCGACCATCAGGATAAATACCAGAATGTTGATGTCTATCAGGATAGGCGTTGCTATAAATCCTTTGCGTGGAATAAAGAAAGACAAGAGAGAACCTTTTTTCTTTTCCTCTTCTATATATACTTTTTCTTCTTCTGTGAGCGGACGGTTAAATTCTTCTTTCAGCTTATTTGCTTTTTGGGTAAGTTCTTCCGGGAGCAGGGTAGCCCTTACTTCTTCCATTATCTCTTGTAACTTTTGGATATTCTTCCTGTTCTTTCCATAATCTACAAATTGTATGGAAGTACATTCACTGTGGATGGATATCTCTCCGTCACCTTCCTTTCCGAGAGTGAAAGTTATTTCTTCTCCGCTGGTGTGCATATTTATAGGGACTTCAAAACGGATCCATTCCGGAGCAATTTCTTCGATGTTCCATTCAAGTTTTTGAGAAGCCTCAAGAGCTAATATAAGAATTTCCGTATTTGATAATCCTGATAAATGTAGTTTGTCGTCATATGAAGGTTTGAGTGCCATATTTCTTTCTCTATCTCTGGTTACTGATTAAAAAATTACTTATCTCCCTGACAAATGTATAGAATAATAATGAAAAATGACAGAATATGACAAATAAAAAAGCATCCTCTTCGTGAGAAGGGATGCTTTTTTTATTATTGGTACTTAATCTTTTACTTTTTGTAGAAAGCCAAGTCTTCTTTATCGAGGTTTTCGATGAAATTTGTATGCTTTTCTACCTCTGCCTCTGCATAATTCAAATATACATGTGCGGATTTGGAGAACAGCTCTGAAGATTTGCTGGCATCTTGAATCAACAGGTGACACATGATGATGGTAGCGGACATTTCCATCAGTCTGCGGGCAACGAAGTCCAGCAATTCCTGATCTTGTGCTTCTTTTACAGCGTTGGTGCTTGCTTCGAACTTATCAGCCATCTTCTTCAGACGAGACATCAACGGTTCCATTTCCGGTGAGCAAGGAATTGTTTCGTACTCGCGGATAGTAGCGATGTAAGAACCATTCGTCACGTAACGGATAGCGGCTACGGTCTGCAACTGGGTTGTTCCTTCGTAGATGCTGGTGATACGTGCGTCGCGATAGATGCGTTGACAAGCATATTCCATCATGAAACCCGAACCGCCGTGAATCTGGATACAGTCATAGGCGTTCTGATTGGCATATTCAGAGTTCATACCCTTGGCAAGAGGAGTGAAGCTGTCGGCCAATTTAGCGTATTTTTTCTGTTCCTGACGTTCTTCAGGAGTCAGTTTACGTTCGCGGGCGATGTCTTCCAGTGCTTTATAGATATCTACGTAGCGGGCTGTTTGATACAGCAATGCACGTCCGGCATCCAACTTGCCTTTCATGATAGCAAGCATGTCGTATACTGCCGGGAATTCAATAATAGCTTTGCCGAATTGCTTACGGTCTTTGGCATAAGCCAATCCTTCATTGTAAGCAGCCTGGCTCAAACCTACGGATTGTGCGGCAATACCCAGACGGGCACCGTTCATCAAAGCCATTACATATTTAATCAAACCGAGTTTGCGGTCACCGCAAAGTTCAGCTTTGGCATTCTTATATACCAATTCACAAGTAGGAGAACCGTGGATACCGAGTTTGTTTTCGATACGACGTACGTTCACACCACCTTCATTCTTGTCGTAGATGAACATAGAAAGACCACGCCCGTCTCTTGTTCCTTCTTCCGAACGAGCCAGTACCAGGTGAATATCAGCATCACCGTTCGTAATGAAACGTTTTACACCGTTCAGTAACCAGCATCCGTCTTTTTCGCTGTAAGTAGCTTTCAGCATAACGGATTGAAGGTCGGAACCGGCATCCGGTTCTGTCAAGTCCATAGACATGGTTTCGCCCTGGCATACACGAGGGATGAAACGGCTGTGCTGGTCAGATGTACCGAATTCGTACAATGTTTCGATACAGTCCTGTAAAGACCAGATGTTACCGAAGCCTGCGTCGGCAGCAGCCACGATTTCCGCGCACATGGTGTATGGGGTAATCGGGAAGTTCAGACCGCCGAATTTACGTGGCATGGTCATGCCGTTCAAGCCGGCTTTCACCATAGCGTCCAGGTTCTGTTTGGTTCCTGAAGCGTATTCTACACGTCCGTTGGCACAGTGAGGGCCTTCTTCGTCCACGCCTTCTGCGTTGGCGGCGATGATTTCTCCTGTGATTTCTCCTGTAATCTCCAACACTTTGTCGTAAGAGTCTACAGCGTCTTCAAAGTCCAGCGGAGCATAGTCGAATTCATCTTTATCTCTGTAATTGCGTTCTTTGAGTTCGCAAATACGTTTCATCATCGGATTGTTCAAGTGAAACTTGAGTTCCGGTATGTCTGTATAATAATTAGCCATCTTTCCTTACTTGCTATTTTGTTTATAATACTTAATCATCTTCGGCACAACTTCTTCGATACTTCCGTTGATTACGTAATCGGCAATCGTGTTGATCGGAGCATCCGGGTCGTTGTTGATGGAGATGATGATACCACTTTCCTGCATACCGGCGATATGCTGAATTTGTCCGGAGATACCGCAAGCGATATAGAGTTTCGGACGAACCGTTACACCTGTCTGGCCGATTTGACGGTCATGCTCTGCGAAACCTGCGTCGACAGCAGCACGGCTGGCACCTACTTCTGCATGAAGCTCTTTAGCGAGGTCGAACAGCAGGTCGAAGTTTTCCTTCGAACCTACACCGTAACCGCCGGCTACGATAATCGGAGAACCTTTCAGGTTGTTCTTAGCCTTTTCTACGTGGCGTTCGATTACTTTCACTACATAGTCCGTATCGGCTACATATTTCTTCACGTCGTGACGAATTACTTCTCCCTGATAGTTAGGAGAGAGGATTTCTTTCTTCATCACACCTTCGCGAACGGTCGCCATCTGCGGACGATGTTCCGGGTTCACAATCGTAGCAACGATGTTACCGCCGAATGCCGGACGAATCTGATACAACAGGTTCTTGTAAGTCTTACCTTCTTTTTTGTCTTCGTGGTCACCGATTTCGAGTGAAGTACAGTCGGCAGTCAGTCCGCTGGTCAAAGCAGAAGAAACACGCGGGCCGAGGTCACGACCGATAACGGTAGCGCCCATCAGGCAGATTTGCGGTTGCTCTTCTTTGAAGAGGTTCACAAGGATAGAAGTGTGAGGAAGTGAAGTATAAGGATAGAGTCCTTCACCGTCGAAAACGTGAAGTTTGTCTACTCCGTAAGGAAGGATTTGTTTTTCAATCTCTTTGAGGCCGCTTCCGGCAACCACAGCTTCGAGCTGACAGTTCAACTGGTTGGCTAACGAACGACCTTTGGTCAGAAGTTCGAGGCTAACGTCTGCAACGTTACCTTCTTCTATTTCGCAATATACAAATAAGTTATTCATGATTATCCGATGGTGTGGTTAGCTAATAGTTCAACAATCAGGTCTTCCACGTCACGGTCGCTGCCGCTGATGGTTTTGCTCTCTTTAGCCTGGAACACGATGTTCTGGATGGCTTTCACTTTTGTCGGCGAACCGGACAGACCGCATTGTGCAAGGTCGCCGTTTACGTCGGATACACTCCATTCTGCCAGATTCAGGTAGTCGCGCTTGTCATACAAGTCAGTGTAATCAAGGTTACCTTGCTGCTTTTCAGTGACAGTCTTGGCGTGTTTGTATTTCTGAACCAGTTTCGCGTTGCGCGGACGACAGGGAGCTGCAGAACCATTTACGGTAATCACGATAGGCAGCGGGCCTTCTACTGTTTCAACACCACCGTCGATGTGACGTTTTACCTTAATCTTGTCTTTACCCACTTCCAGAATTTCTTCTGCGTATGTGATTTGCGTCAATCCCAGCTTCTCTGCTACCTGAGGACCTACCTGTGCGGTATCACCGTCGATAGCCTGACGACCACCGATAATAATGTCACAGTCACCGATTTTGCGGATGGCAGTAGCCAGTGCGTAAGAAGTAGCCAGTGTATCTGCACCAGCGAAAGCACGGTCGGTCAGCAAGTAGCCGTTATCTGCACCACGGAAAAGTCCTTCACGAATAATGTCGGCTGCCCGTCCCGGTCCCATTGTCAGGATGGTTACGGTAGAGCCTGGATGAGCATCTTTCAATCGAAGCGCTTGCTCAAGGGCATTCAGGTCTTCGGGGTTGAAGATGGCGGGAAGTGCCGCACGGTTAATCGTTCCGTCGGCTTTCATGGCATCTTTCCCGACATTACGTGTGTCAGGAACTTGTTTTGCCAATACAACAATTTTCAAACTCATGCTATAAATTTTAGTATTAGTATTTCTACAAGTTAGCAGCCAGTAGTCAAGTAGTAATCTCTTGCTATCCAAACTATCCGGTTAACTATCAGCGTGCAAAATTACTCAAACACTTGGTTCTGACAAGAAAACCGAGTAAAAAATGCACAGGTTTAAGAATTTTGAGCATAAAAGCACGATTTTAGAGATTTATCTTTTCTCTATTATTTAATATTGTCCGGTGATATTCTTATCAATTGGTTTTTCTTATTTGATAAAAAACAATATTACTGTTGTTTTTTTGCTGTCAATGTGCTTAATTTGCCCGTTGTTACTTTTATGTATTATGATGGAAAATAATCAAAAACAAATGGAAAAAGACTTCCAGTCTTTTTTTACCACTAACTTTCCTAAGGTGAAAAATTTTGCCCGGCGGTTGTTAAAGTCGGATGAAGATGCAGAGGATGTCGCACAAGATGTTTTTTGCAAACTCTGGCAACAACCGGAAATATGGCAAACCCCCAATGATAAATTGGATGGGTATATTTTTGTAGCAACACGGAACATCATTCTTAATATGTTTAAGCATCAGCGTATCGAGCAGGACTATCAGGCAGATTTTGCGGAGAATGCGATACTTTGCGAAATAATAGAAGATGACCAGGCTCTGAAGAATATCTATTATAAAGAGTTGCTTATGATACTCCGGCTTGCTTTGGCGAAGATGCCCGAGCGTCGGAGGGTGATTTTTGAAGCCAGCAGATTCCAAGGATTAAGCTATAAAGATATTGCGGAAAAATTTGGTGTTTCTATTCGTACAGTGGAACATCAAGTCTATTTGGCATTAATAGACCTAAAGAAAATACTTCTTTTTTTAATTTTTTTGTTAGCATCCTTAAGTAGTACATTGTTTTTAGTTGTCTTTAAAGTATAAGGCCGAAATAAAAAAGAAATAATGATGAAGAATTATATTCGACAAGTAATAGAACTGTTTAGTCAAAATGATTATCCGATTTCAGTGCAGAAGCAATTCCGGCACTGGTTGGCGGACGAAGACCATGCTGAGGAGAAGATGGAAGCTCTTAATACTCTTTGGAAGGAAGCCGGTCAGGAGAAAGTTCCCCAAGGAATGAAGCAATCCATACGGCGTATGCAACAAAATATAGGTATCCGGCCTGCTTCATCACAAAAGAAATATATATTACGGGTTTGGCAGGTGGCTGCAGCGCTGTTGTTGGCAATATCGTCAGTTTCTATCTATTTACTTTTAGAGAAAGGGGATTTTTCCGGTGATTTGATAGAATGTTATATACCAACTGCGGAAATACGTGAATTGACTTTGCCGGATGGCAGTTCTGTAATGCTAAACTCTAAAAGTACCCTGTTCTACCCGGAGAGTTTTAATGGTGAAACTAGAAGTGTCTACTTGATGGGGGAGGCTTATTTTAAGGTGAAGCCAGATAAAAAACATCCATTTATAGTAAAAGGTGCTGATTTTCAGGTGACAGCCTTAGGTACGGAATTTAATGTAAACTCTTATTCGGAAAATGAAGAAGTACATGCTACTTTGATTTCGGGTAGTGTAAAAGTGGAATATAATAATTTGATTTCAAGTGTTATATTGAAACCCAATGAACAGTTATCTTATAATAAGTTGACGAAGAAAAGTAGTTTGCAACAATCACAAGTTGATGATGTGCTGGCTTGGCAACGGGGAGAAACTGTATTTAGTGATGTGCATTTGGAAGACATATTTACGAGACTTGAACGTAAATATCCTTATACTTTTGTATATAGTTTCCATAGTTTGAATAATAACACATACAGTTTCCGTTTTCCCAAACAGGCGACTTTGGATGAAATTATGAAAATTGTATCGCAGGTAACAGGAGATATCCACTATGTGATTAAAGATAATAAATGCTATATAACTGATAAAAAATAATCCCTATTGTCTAATTGTTAACTTAACACACCATGTAAAAAAATACCCGGAGGGAATGCCAGTTCCTTCCGGATATGAAATCAAAAACTTTCCTGATATTAGCGTTTAATTGACGCAAACTCCTAACGTTTAAATAGAAATAATAACCAATTTACTAATACGAGAAAGATGCTACAAAAATATAAAGAAATAGCAGGACGAGTATTCCAAAAACAAGTTTTTCTTCCTTTTTTAGTATTATTAATGATACCTACGCTTGTTTTAGGACAAAAGGATAGTAAAATCACTATCCAACAGAAAAATATTACTGTGATTGAAGCATTGAAGACTGTGGAAAAACAGACTCAAATGTCGATAAATTATAGTAATTCTCAATTGAGAGGAAAGACAATTGTTAATCTGAACTTGAAAAACGCACTTGTGACTACCGCACTCGATGAAATCTTGAAAGGGACAGGTTTCATTTATCAAATCCATGATAATTATATCATAATAACTGAACAAAAGCCAGTGACGCAACAGATTGCGAAAACAATCAAAGGTAAAGTTGTCGATGAAAGTGGCGAACCGTTAATCGGTGTGAACATCTCTGTTGACGGAAGCTCTACGGGTACCATTACGGATATAGACGGAAACTTTACAATCAAAGCATTCAGCAATTCCAAACTGAAAATCTCTTATATAGGATATGCTACTCAAATAGTTGCAGCCTCTAATAAAGAATTTTATCAGATTGTATTGAAACAGGATGCTGAAGTGTTGGATGAAGTTGTTGTTACCGCATTAGGTATCAAGCGTTCGGAAAAGGCTTTGTCATACAACGTACAGCAAGTGAAAGGCGATGAATTGACTACAATCAAAGATGCCAATTTTATTTCTTCTTTGAATGGTAAGGTAGCGGGTGTTACTATCAATTCATCTAATACAACCGGTGGTGCTTCACGTGTCGTTATGCGTGGTGTCAAATCCATCACTTCTTCCAACCTTGCACTTTATGTGATTGATGGTGTGCCGATGTACAATATGTCGAACGGCGGTGGCGGAAGTATTTATTCCGATCAGCCGGGTACAGATGGTGCTGCCGATATCAACCCCGAAGATATTGAATCAATCTCCATGTTGACAGGTCCTTCCGCTGCTGCATTGTATGGTAATGCTGCCGCTGCCGGAGTTGTATTAATTACTACAAAGAAAGGCTCGGTAGACAAGACATCTGTAACCGTTTCCAATAATACCACTTTCTCCAAAGTAGCCATGATGCCTGAAATGCAGAGCAAATATGGAAACGTTGCGGGAAATTTGGATAGTTGGGGGCCGATTGTAAACAGTGATTACGACCCGCGTGATTTCTTCCGTACAGGAAGTAATATAATCAATTCGATGTCTTTATCTACCGGTAATAAAAAGAATCAGGCTTATCTGTCTGCTTCTACCACCAATACGACAAATATTCTGCCTAACAGCGGATATAACCGTTATAATTTTACCGTACGCAACACAACCAGTTTTTTGAATGACAAAATGACCTTGGATGCCGGTGCGAGTTATATTCTTCAGAATGATAAAAACATGATGTCCCAGGGATATTACTATAATCCCCTGCCCGGACTTTATCGCTTCCCTCGTTCCGAAAACTTTGAAGATGTGCGTATGTATGAGCGATATAATGAAGGTTTGGATATCATGGAACAATACTGGCCTTATGGAGGAACTTCAAGCGGTCTGGCAAATCCATACTGGATACAAAATCGCCAGATACGTGAGAATAAAAAGACCCGTTACATGGTCAACGCTTCTCTCAAGTATCAGATATTGGACTGGCTGGATGTAACAGGTCGTGTGAAGGTTGACAATTATGAAAACCGCAGGACATATAAGGCATATGCTTCTACCGGTAGCCTGGTTGCTGGTGACAGAGGTACTTATGCTGATTCTTGGGCACAATCAAAGAGTACATATGCGGATGCTATTGCTACAGTGAATAAGAATATCAATGATTGGTCGGTTAATGTGAACCTGGGCGTATCTTTAAACGACAATCGCTATGAATCTATGGGGTATGAAGGCGGTTTGAAGATTCTTAATTTCTTTGCCGTACATAATATCAACTTCGATGAAGCGTGGAAACCTAAACAGGACGGTTGGCATGACCAGACAAGAGCTATTTTTGCAAATGCTGAACTTGGATGGAAATCAATGCTTTATCTGACTGTCACCGGTCGTAATGACTGGGATTCCAGATTGGCATTTTCTGACTATAAGTCATTCTTCTATCCCTCGGTAGGTCTTTCGGCTATTATTTCCAGCATGTTTGATGCGCCGGACTGGTTGTCATTCCTGAAGGTTCGCGGTTCATACACAGAGGTAGGTAACTCTTACGACCGTTTCATGACATCCATTACTTACCCATATGACGAAGCATCGCATAATTGGACCAGTACATCTATTTATCCGAACACTAAATTAAAACCGGAACGCACGAAATCATGGGAAATAGGTGTAGATGCCAAATTCCTGAATGATATTAGCTTCAACTTGACTTATTATCGTTCCAATACTTACAACCAGACATTCTATGCCAGTTTGTCCGAATCTTCCGGATATTCTAAAATTCCTATCCAAAGTGGAAATATAATGAACGAAGGTATCGAAATGGCTTTGGGCTACGATAAGAAATGGGGAGATTTCTCTTTCTCCACTAATTATACATTGACTTGGAACCGTAATAAAATCAAGCAACTAGCCGATGGTGTCTATAACTATGCTACGGGGGAACCGATAGAAATGCCGGAACTTGAAATGATGACTTATGGAAAGACAGATGCTCACTTGGTTCTGCGTGTAGGCGGTTCGATGGGAGATGTATACGGACAGAAAGTGCTGAAACGTGACTTGAACGGATACATCCTCAATGAAGATGGAGTAGGTCTTTCCTTGGAAAACAAAGAAACTCATTTGGGTTCTATTCTGCCTAAGATGAATATGGGATGGAATTTAGGATTCGGATATAAAGGTGTCAACCTGGGTATGACATTTACCGGTCGTTTTGGCGGCATTGTAATAAGTGAAACACAGTCAATTCTTGATGCTGCCGGCGTATCAAAGGTTAGTGCTGATGTACGCGATGCAGGTGGTGTGGTTATTAATCAGGCAAAGGTAGATGCACGCTCTTATTTTCAGACTATCCAGGGGGCTTCCATTTATCATACCTATAGTGCTACTAACGTGCGTTTAGGAGAATTGAGCCTGAGCTATACATTGCCAAAGAAATGGTTTGCCAATAGCATGGGAATGACTGTCGGCCTTGTAGGAAAGAACCTGTGGATGATTTATTGTAAAGCTCCTTTCGATCCGGAAATAACGACTTCTGCATCTTCCAATTTTTATCAGGGATTCGATTCATATATGCTCCCGAGTACGAGAAACTTTGGATTTAATGTCAAATTTCAGTTTTAAATAATAATAGGTATGAATAAAATAATAAGAAATATTGGTGCAGGTGTAGCTATGTGTCTGATGATGGTAGGATGTACTACTAATTTTGAGGAATACAATACCAATCCGTACCAACCGGGGAAAGTTCCCGCCAACAGCTTGCTGTCGACTATGTTTAAGGTCTATGCATCTCCTCAACAAAACGACTGCCAGGCTATAAACTGTATGTGGGCTTGTTTTAGCGGGCAGATTACTGCGCCTTACGATTGGGGTAAAGGCAGAAATCTTTTTGCTTATTATAATGCGATGGAAGACCATAACCGTGCTTCATGGGGAACTATTTATGGTCAGATTTATCCGAATTTCTTTCGGATTGAAGAAGCCACGGAGAAGAAAGGCGTTATTTATGCCATGGCACAGTTGACGCGTATTTATGCCATGCAACTGATGGCTTCCTTGCAAGGTCCTATCCCATATTCTAAAGTGACATCAGGCGATATAAAATCTCTTTATGATGATGAACCGACTGCCTGGCGTGCAATGTTTGATGACTTGGATAATGTGATTACCATATTGAAATCAGCCGCAGAATTAGGTATTAATCAGGATTTGGCAACAGTCGACCAGTTCTATGGCGGTGATTGCGCAAAGTGGGTGAAGTTTGCTAATACATTGAAACTGCGGATGGCTATCCGTGTATCGGGAGTAGCGGATTATGCTCAGAGTAAGGCAGAAGAAGCAGTGCTTGGCGGTGTATTGGAGTCTACGTCTGAAAGTGCGTATGACACGACTCACAGCGGCATCGGTGTAAATGGATATTCCATTGTCAGCGGATGGGGCGAGTTGAGAGCTAATGCTTGTATTGTTTCTTATATGAACGGATACAAAGATCCACGTCGAAGTGCTTATTTTACCCAACCGACAGGTGGCTTGTCAGGAGAATATGTAGGAGTCCGTTCCGGTTCCACAGAAATTCCGGTTCCCTCTAATTATAGTATTTATAGCAATCTTATGATAACGACCGGCAGGTCTTTACCGCAACCGGTGATGTATGCTGCCGAAGCTGCTTTCTTACGTGCTGAGGGTGAGCTGAAAGGTTGGGATATGAAGGGTGACGCGGAGACTTTCTATAAACAGGGAGTCCGGTTATCATTTGCTGAATTTAATGTGTCGGGAGCAGATGAGTATTTGGCGGACAATACTTCTGTTCCGGGCAATTATACAGATAGCTCGCATCCTGCGGATAATTACACTAACCAGTCTTCAATTACTATTCAATGGGATGAAGGAGCCAGTGATGCAGAGAAACTGGAAAGGGTTCTTACTCAGAAGTGGATTGCCTGCTATCCCGACCCGATGAACGGATGGGCAGATTACCGTCGTACAGGGTATCCGAGAATTTTTCCGGCAACCAGTTCTGCAAATGCGGATTGTACTGTTGAACGTGGGCAACGCCGTATTCGTTTTGCCGATACTGAATACAATACGAATAAGGAAAATGTGGAAGCTGCTGTACGCATGCTTAATGGTGGAAAAGATTCTAATGGTACCGATCTCTGGTGGGCTTTGAAGAGTAATGGTAGTTATTAACAGCTAAAATTAAAAAGATTACGATATGAAGAAAATACTATATGTCATATTTGCGGCAATGGGTGCATTGATGTTTATTCAGTGCAGCGATTGGACTGAAATGGAACCTAAGTTCACTGAACCGGTGAATATCAATGGTGACGACTATTACAAGGCACTGAGAGAATATAAAAAGTCGAAACATCCTATTTGTTTCGGTTGGTATAGTGATTGGACTGGTGTCGGTACGAATATGAACAATCAGTTGAGGGGTATTCCCGATTCAATGGACATTGTTTCTTTGTGGGGTAGCGCTTTCAATTTGACGGAAGCACAAAAAAGCGATTTGCAGGAAGTCAGGGAAAAGAAAGGCACCCGTATACTGTATTGCCAGCATATCACTAATATCGGTAGAAGCATGACACCGGCGTCTGTGGAAGAAGAGTATATAGTGGATGGTGTACAATACGAATCATATGACGAGGCTATGGCTGCATACTGGGGATGGTATGGAAATCAGGGCGATACTTCTGCAGAAGGTATCGAAAAGGCTATCCGCAAATATGCGCAAGTGATTGTTGATTCTATTAACAAGTATGATTATGACGGCTTTGATATTGACTATGAACCGAATTTTAGTTATGGAGGTAATATCAGTAGTTATTCGGACCGTATGCATATTTTATTGGATGAACTGTCGAAGTCATTCGGCCCAAAGTCAGGTACAGGACGTATCCTTATGGTTGACGGCGAGCCGCAAACTTTGAATGTGGAGTCAGGTAAGTTGTTGGATTATTATGTTGTTCAAGCTTATTATAATACAGGTGACGGCAATAAAGATATTTATAACTCACTTGATGAACGTTTTCAAAGGTTGTTGAACAAGTTCGGTTCAATAGAGGACGAAGCCACTATTCTCAGTAAAACCGTATGGTGCGAAGACTTTGAGAAACACAAAGGAGATGGTGGACCGGTATTTACCACACGTGATGGAATTGTGACATACTCATTGAAAGGAATGGCGATGTATTATCGTCCGGGAGTGGATGCCCGTATCGGTGGAGTGGGTGCTTATCGTTTTAACCTGTGTCGTCCGGTGAATGATTATTTCTTTATGCGTGAGGTTATTCAGGTAATGAATCCGGCTCAGCATTAATTGTATGAACATAATTAAGAAGAAAAAATGAAGATGATTAAATTTTCCAAATATATAGTGATGGGAGCTATTCTAGCGTCGGTTGTAGGATGTGACGATGCTGATTTGAGCCCCATTGATAATGGATTGTATATACAGGAAGCCGCTCCTTCTGATAAGTTTGACCAGCAGATGGAAACGCAATTGGTGGATGAAGATGAAGTGACAAAAACGTTGACAGTCCGTTTGGTGCGTGCCATTGACCAAGATGTGACCGTTACGCTGGATATTGACCAACAGTTGCTTGATGATTATAATCAGAAGAATGAGGCGGATTATCAGGTTCTTCCTCAAGAGTTTCGCAGTTTTGAGAAAACTGTAACAATTCCTGCCGGCAAGGTCTCAGCTCCGGTTATTAACCTTACTATAAAGCCGTATACTACCCCAAACGGTGAGGCTTATGCTATTCCGCTACGAATCATTTCCGTGGAGGGACCGGTAGCAATGAAGGGAAACGCGAATCGCATGCTTTATCTGCTGACTTCCCCTAATAAGCAAAATTCAATCATACTGAAGAGAGGAAATAAGACGGCAACTACGTTTACCAGTGAGATTCCTGCTGACCAGTGGACCATAGAGTATTGGCTCAAAGTTGATAATACAACAGGAATGGCAACCGGCGACTGGGTTGGGCTAGGTAATAAATGGTTTAGAAACTATATTTATTGTGACGGATCTGCTCCTATTACTTTTAACGGAATATTACCTCGTTACTGGGCTGACGGGGTTGCACAAATCGCTCCGACTCTGCAATTCCATTTGGACAGCCCCGGATTTGACATGGATAGCAATGAATTTTGGTGGCCTGATACATGGTATCATATAGCATATACTTACGATGGAGAGAAGATTATCTTGTATAAGGATGGTGCAATGGATGTGGAGAAAGTTGATGCGAGAGATTATACATTCTCACGAATCACGCTTGCTGACGGTTCTTTTGGCTCTTATATGCAGGTAGAATTCGCCCAGATTCGTTTGTGGAAGAAGTGCTTGACTGCCGGTGCAATTCAGGATGCCATGTCACGTCAGATACCAAGTGATTCTGAGGGACTGATTGGTTATTGGAAGTGTGATGAAGGTACAGGTAATGTGTTAAAAGATAGCAGTCCTAATGGGAATCACATTACTCTTAATGGAACTCCTGCATGGAGTGAACAAAAGTTTAATTTTGCCCATCCTAATAAGTAAGGAAGAATAACAAAAGAAGAATAACATTTGTTTGTGATATTTGTGAGGTCATTTCAGCAATGAGATGACCTCACTTTTTATATAAAAAGGTATTCAGTCACATTTAATTTTCAAAAAAGAAGGAGAAATGTGCCTGAATACCTCTGTTTTTATTGTATGCCAATCTCGGCTATCCCCATCGGTTCTCCATCCTGTATCATCCGTGTTGCCTTCAATTGAACATAGCGGGCTTTGACTGGGATAAAGTAGACAGATTGCAGGATCGGATTATTCTTTATATTAGAAAATTCGTCTTTCGCTACTATCTGATTGACAGCATTGCTATCCGTTCCGACAGATATTTCATATGCGGCGATTACACCTTTATTATATTCGCTTTGGTCGGGAAGGTAATGGAATGAAGTAATCGTACGTTCTTCACCTAAGTCAATCAATACTGTATTCCCATTGATGAAACAGGTCGTTTGGTCGTTCTTATCCATGCATTTTTGTGCTTCTTCTGCATCCACTCCACTAATAGTGAACGGGAAACTCTTCAGTTCTTCCGCTTTTGCAGTATATGTATCAGAAGTTTCTCCTGCGTAAAATTCTTCAATGTTATTGATTCAAAGACAAGCACGTGAATCTGTAAAACGGACACGAATCTTGTCGGTCGTGATTGTTTCGAAACGGAGAAGACGTTTGTAACCGACGGTTGTTGTCTCTTCATTGAGTTTCACGGGAAGCCATTCACCTTCCTGGTTATATTCTACTACGAATGATTTGACACGCTGTCCGAGAGGAATGTATTCCTGCAACATCATACGGTTGATTTTCTCCGGTTGGGGCAAGTCGAATTCGATAGTGGCAGATGTTACTCCGTCGTTGGTAGCCCAATAGGTATCGTAATCATTGTCTGTGACAGCTTTTGCAGAGAAAGCAGCACCTCGTTCGTCCGATGCTTTAGGAGAAAGACCAGCCAATAGGTTGTTTGCCAGTTGTTTTTGCACGTTCTTGTGAAAATTAACGGCGTTGGCTGAGTCTGTCGGATGAATCAGTCCATCACGGTCAACGGGGAAGTTCAGTAATAATGTTGCGTTATGTCCTACGCTGCGGTAATACAAGTCGGTCAAGTCGTCCACAGTTTTCACACGGTCGTCTTCTTCGGGGTGATAGAACCATCCCGGACGGATAGAAACGTCACATTCGGCAGCTACCCACTGGTTACCGTCGGCATGACCGTATTGCAATTCGCGATAGTTAGGATAACCCGGATAGACCTCTCCGGCACGAAGGAAAGACCAGTTGGTCGCTCCGGCAAATCCTTTCTCATTGCCTACCCAACGACAACCCGGCCCACCATCGGAGAAGATAACCGCTTGTGGTTGCAGTTCGTCAATCATCTTGTAAGCTCTCGGATAATCATAATAAGTTTTGCGGTCGATAGTACGGCTGTCTTTTGCACCGCCATACCAGCCGTCGCCGCCATTAGCACCGTCGAACCAGATTTCAAAAACGTCACCGTAGTTGGTCAGTAGCTCATTGAGTTGTTTATAGAAATAGTCTACGTATTCGGGAGAACCATAATTGGCCTGATGCCTGTCCCACGGAGACAAGTAAACAGCGAATTTTATACCGTACTTTTTGCAGGCATCCGATAACTCACGGACGATGTCACCTTTTCCGTCTTTGTACGGTGTATTGCGAATGCAGTATTCAGTCAGTTGGGTAGGCCAAAGGCAGAAACCATCGTGATGTTTTGCTGTCAGGATAACCCCTTTCATTCCGGAATTCACAAAGGTTTGTACCCATTGTTCGCAATCCAGTTTGGCGGGGTTGAATGTCTTGGGATCGGAATCTCCGTATCCCCATTCGCGGTCGTTGAATGTGTTAAGTCCGAAGTGTACAAAAGCGTAGGTTTCCATCTTTTGCCATTCCACCTGTTTAGCTTCGGGGATGGGCAAGATAGCTTCCGGTGCTTTTGCCGGTTGGCAGGCACTTAGTAGAAGAACTCCTGCGCAGAAAATAAGAGAGTGTTTTTTCATGGGGGTGATAATTAATAAATTATTAAATAGATAAATTAATTTGCTAGAGTGTAATTCCGAATACAAAATAAACCTGCTCCTCATACGGATTGGCTATCAGCTTTCCGAATATGGGTAAAGAGAACCCGGACGTTATTTTGATTTCTTTCGTTGCGGATAGTCCGACGTTGACTACATTGAATTTGTCGGAGTAGAAGCTCTCCCAAGGGGTAAAGCCTGCCTCGATACTCAAATCTACTTCTTTCACACTGAACGGGTAACTCAGTTCACAATAACTCGACCAGGCGCGTTTCCCGTCTTCCCGATAGTCATTTCCGGCAAATGTAGTGTACCAGCTTACTGATAACGGGAATTTCTCGCTAAACATATATCCGGCCCCTACTTCAAAAGTATGTCCGGTGGAGAGTGAGTTGTAATTGAAGTATTTGAAAGGTTCATCCTCTGTCTGGGTGAAATAGTTGTTGGCGTAAAGAGTCAGGTTTTTATAGGCATATTCTAATGAAAGGTCTATTTCATTATTCTTTTCACGAAACTCAGTAGAGCCCCATGCGTAAACGGTCAGTCCTTTCCAGTTGAGGCCGAGCGAAGGTTGCACACTTGCATTACCGCTGTCTATACCACGCCAGATATAGCTGCTGACAAAGTCCGCATTTACAAAAACTTCTTGTGCCTGTGCAAAGGCGGTGCAAAATAGGATGGCAATAAGTACAATATGTTTTTTCATTTTATCGGTTGTATCTTTTCATTTTTCAGGGGGTAAAGATAATCAATATTATGGATAAATATTGGCAGGTAGGGTAAAAAAAGAAAACGGCTGCGTTGTGCAGCCGTTCCTTAATCAATTGTAAATCTTACTGGTTATTTAGAAAGTGACATCCATTTTCAGTACGAAAGTACGTGGGGCGGCAACTGCCATCGGGCGGTAGCTGTATTCCTTGTTGAACAGATTGTTTACCATAAACTGGAATGCCACTTCTTTGGTTGCTTTCACTCCGAAGCGGAAGTCAACAGTGGCATAGGGCGTGTTGTGCTTGTCCCAGTAAGTAGCCAGCGTTTCTCCTTTTGAATAACCGAAGAGGATACCGCGTACATAGTCCATCAGGTCATTTTGCATTTTGGGACGCTCGTCCATCATCAGATAGTCTACTGCAAGGATTTTGCTCTTCCATGCTACGTTGGCACCTACGTTGATACGTTTCCACTGGAAATCTACCGTAGCTTTGAAACTATGTTTCGGGCGATATTTCAGATACTTTCCGGTGTTTGATTTCTCTTTCATTTGCAACGGATCGGTATAAAGACCTTCTACGGCATTGCGTTCCTGATAATCTGCATCGCGGGGCTCGGTGTATACATATCCTAAGTTATAGAACAGTTTCGTATTCTTATTAAAGTTATACACACCATTTGTGGAGATTTCAACTCCGTAGATTTGCGCTTTCGATACGTTATGGAATTGGGCGCCGATACCAAAACCTTTGCCGTCCGACAACATTTGGATGGCATCGCCGATACTGTTAATCATCGTATAATTGGCATTGTTGAACAGTCCGAACTGGAATTCAACCATGTCCTTATATTGCGTGTAGAATCCGGCAACGTCTACGAATCCCTGGAAGTTACCGATCTTGTATCCTTGTTTGAATCCTAATTCAGCGTTAAATCCTTTTTCCGGATTGATGTTCAGGTTCGGATAAACACCGACTCCACCAATATCCTTACGCAGATATTTCTCGTTGATGGACGGATTGCGGTAACCTTGTCCGAAGCTTGCGCGGACAAAACTGTAATCAGCCAACTGATAGTTCAGTCCGGCACGGAATACGGGACGGAACGGAACTTTGGTTCCGAATATCTTGGTTTCCGCTTCGCGGTGGTGATTGTTTACACGATAATATTCGGCGCGTACACCGGCAGATACGCTCAAGCGATCCCAAAAACGTTGGTCGTACTGGAAGAAAGCGGCGATGTTATCACTTTTGTACACTTCGTCCATAATGGCGGAATCATAGCGGATATGTTCGAAAGTAGCTCCGGTAGTGATTTGTGCGCCACAGTCCCATTTTTTGTTGAACTGGTAGTCGAGATAATAGTCGAAGTTCTTGTCAGTCTGAGTTTTCGGATTGTTGCGTGAAGGATTAATGACATTGGATAACCAGGGAACGAGGTCGCTCGGTAATTTCCCGTCCTGCACCAACTTGTCCAAATCACTAGGCAATCCATTATCCATAGCCCATGAGATAAGGTCACAGTAATCGGCAGTGGTTGCGTTCGGGAAAATATTGCCCAATGAAGTAAATATCCCGTTCATGGCATCATCCAGATTTCCGTTGATAAGTCCTGAACCGATACCGACTAATGCTGGGTAGAGTGAACTGTAATCGCCACCTGCAATATTCTGTATGGTTTGGGCGTCTGTTCCCATATTGCCGAGAATATCGGTAATGGATGCTCCGTCAGTAGGGCGTACGATATTGTCGGCGCTATAATAGAAACGTCCTTTAATCTTATGTGACGTACCGTTTTCGGGATTCACGTAGTTGATGAACGGGTCGATATGAAAGTTGTTTTCTTCACGTCCCATGTTGGTGAAAGGAGACGGTTTGTACACTTCAGTCGGCGAACGCCAGATAAAGAAGTCGCCATACTGGTTGGAAAGGAAATCCACATTGAACCCATAATTCAAGATTTTCATTCCCATATCCGGTTGGTGGTAAGTCAGGCTGCCACCCATGCGGAAACGCTTGTTGTATCCTTGTTGACGGTATCCTTCGTCCGTGAAAAGATTGATACCGCCACTGACATCGAAATTACCGATACGGCGGGAGTGGGAGAGGTCGAATCCTTCATAAATCGGATTCCGTACACCGCTGAGAAGGCTTCCGCGCAAAATGGGTTTTACCGCATATTTGTCGTCTTTCCAAAAACTCTTGTCACTCCATTGATATTCATCATTTTCCGCATCTCCATATACACCGACATAGGCACTGAATCGTGTTTTCGGGGTCAATCCCGGACGTGCGGTACGAATATTAATGATACCGTTCAAAGCTGATGAACCATATAGTACGGAAGAAGCTCCTTTAATCACTTCCACTTGTTCTACGTTTTCCAAAGGAATGGTGTTCCAGTTTATTTCTCCTGTTTTAGGGTTCAGTGTACTCATGCCGTCTACCAAAATCTGGCTGCGTGCACCTACTCCGTAAGTCCATCCGCTACCACCACGCATGGAAGGCTGCTTGTCTACAATGTCTACACCGGGAAGTGTACGAAGGGTGGAAGAAATATCGGTTGGTGCCTGACGTGCAATATCTCCCGATTTGACAACGTCCATAGAAACGGTGACATCACTCAATTTCTGTTCGAAACGTCCGGCACTGACCACTACCTCTTCCAGTAGCTTAGTGCTTTCTTTCATGTAAACGTCCTTAGTGACTACTTCACGTTTGCCAATGACGATAGGCATCAGTACATCATCATAACCTACATAACTGAATACGAGGTCGACTCCACCTTCGGGAAGTTTGATTTCATATTCTCCGTTAATGTTGGATACTACTCCCTGGTTGCCGTGAAGCTTGTAGGTAACGGCTGCTCCCACCAATGGTTCATTGGTCTTGGCGTCATATATATGTCCTTTCAAGGTTTGGGCAAAGCTTGCTCCAAAACTGGTAAGGCAGATAAGTAAAGTTAGAATATATAGTTTCTTCATTGTTTCTTATTCTTTAATATTAATGTTTATATATCACTCGGATATTACCAAATCGAGTCCAATATTGAATTTCTGTGCGTTTGACCAAGCATCAGCGAATTGATTGAGCAGACTTTCTAACATCATTTTGGAAAAATCATCTGTCGATTCAGGCAACATATTTATAATGATTGGTACTAGACTTGGAATCATATCTAAAATAGGTTGCAGGGTTGCTTTGTCTAAATAGAGGTGTGTATGTCCATCTACTTTTTCTATATTCATTGGGATTCCTGTTGTGATCCACTCAAAGAAAGTATTGAAGGTTTTGTCATCTAAATTGGTAATGAAACTGATGATACTATTTTGCAAAGTTCCGTTTATTTTGATCAGTATTCCTTTAAGTTGAATCGGATCCATTTTCAAAATTATATCAGTAAGAGAAGACAATAGATTTTCATCTATCATTTTTCCCTGCCCTTTCATTGCAAGCGTGATTATTGCAGGTAAATTGAGTTTAATTCTGACTTGGTTGTCTTTAGGATACCAATAAACTAAATTTGTAGGAGAAGTATAAAAAGTACGGTCTTTTATTACGGCTGTTACATCTTCATTTGTAACTCCCCCACCTAATAATTTACTAAAGATGAATTGTACAATCTCCATCATGGCTCCTTCCGCTTCCATATCCGGTACTTTGCCATCAATCATAATAGGGCCTGTTGAGTATTCCACTTGAATATTTCCATCAGCTTTTAATGTGACAGAATGAAGAAATTGAGGTAGGAAGTACGCTAATGTACTTCGTAGAAATACATTGTAATCAGAATCAGAGCCTTCTGCCATTTTTGTATCAACAAAACCTGCACCGGTCACAGGAACCTCTGCACCAATGGTTTCGTTAGATGATTTAGTGATTTCGGAAAGCAGATAATTTTCTGCCCATTGTGTACTACCGGCGGTTTGTATATCCGTGAGGTTGAAAATAAGATGTCCTTTTTCTACTTTTCCATCATAGTGAAATTGGATATTAGTATTTGCTCCGGCTGCATCTCCTGAAAAAGTATATTCATTGGCTGTTCCTGACAAGGGTACATTTGTCAGTGAAACAACTGCTTCTCCGGGGAGAATGTCGTAAAGGGTGATATTGGCATTTTCTCCTTTTACTGTACTGAAATCAATGCTTTTACCGAATAATTCTTCACCACTATAATTGAGAACCAAATTGGCGTGGCTGAGATGTTTATTTGAATAATTAGCTGTTACATCCACAGGATCCGGTCCCGGGTAATCTTCGCTGCAAGAGGTCATCAAACCGCTCATTCCGATGAAACCACTTGCCAATAATATAGATAATTTCTTCATATTCATTTTTTCTTTCATATTCATTGTTAGTGCTTATTCCTGGGGTAGAAGGTCTAATCCTAAATCAATGGTATTAGCTGCATTCCATAGGATTGGCAGACTATCTTCATTGGTTCCCATGAGATATCCGAGTAGATTTTTGAACGTTGTGTTATTGGCCATATTTTCCGGTAATAAATTCTCAATAACCGGTTGTAGTTGTGGTAATAACTGAATGAAAGCTGTTGTAGACTCTTTAGTTAAATAAAGATGGGTATGTCCCTCTTCTTCTTCAACATTAAAAGTTATACCTTCAGTTAATAAGTAGAAGATTTGCTGGAAATTACTCTCATTCATGTTGGTAATGATACCGAGATACTGATTGCCAAGCACGGCATTTACAGTTCCAAGTAGCTTTTGTAGTTGAATAGCGTCGGATTTGGAAAGAGCTTCCACGATACCGGAAATCAGTCCTGGGTCAATGGGTGTTTCACTATCTTTAGTTACCTGACTGATAATAGCTGGTAAATTCAGATTTATTTTAAGTTTTCCATTATTTACTGACCAAGTGAGCAGATTAATAGGGGAAGTAGCCCAAGTACGATTGGCAAGCGCACTGTTAATGTCGGTGGCACTCATTGTACCTATCATGAATTTCATAACGAACATTGCAATAGTCGCCACATCTTTATCCGGATCTATTTCATTAATAGGTACTTTACCAATATAGACCGGACTTGTGGTATAATTTGCAATAATATTACCATCCGGTTGCAATGTGATTGTCTGAAGAAGCTGGGGGATGAAGTAACAAAGTGCATTTTGAATCAATTTCATTCTAAGAAAAAGTTGGCTGCCTGCTTGTGTCAACTCCACATCATCCATGTGAACATAGAAGGCGCCGGTCAGGATTTCGTTTGTTTCTTTCCATACATATTCTCCGCCACTGGTACCTATGGTCATTTTTTTCCCCTTGGTAAAGTTAGATAAATCATAACTTTTATTCCATCTGTTTTGCGGCATCGTTACATTTACATCCAGCTTCATCGCTTTCGGCGTAATGCTACCGCTATACTTTACCGTAGCGCCGCCCATTGTGATATTCGTTCCGTTGAAAGTGTAGTTACCCTTTTCTTCATTCTCATAAAGTTTGATGCCATTGATAGGAGTACTAGCCTCTCCCGGAATCACATCATTCAGCGTCAACGTCCCCGTCTCACTGTCTTCTGTCTTAAAGCTGATAGTTTTTCCAATTAATTTCTCTCCACTGTAGGTTAGGTCTAACGTATATGGCTTAATATACGAGCCATATTCCCGGCTGATTTCTCCCGGCCAAAATAGCTTGTCATTGTAAGTCTCTTCACATGATGTAAAGAAAAAAACGGCACAAGCCACCCAAAATAGTTTCTCTAAGTTTCTCATTTTGTTTCTTGCTTTTATTGCATATTTAATAAATCTTTGCAAAGTTCGGCTAACAATCCTTTATTAACAAGGTCTATTTTTCTATAATGATGTTCTATTTTTAAGTATTTGGGTATAAATAGTGAACGAAGTAGAAATATTCATGTTCTATTTTTAATATGAATTGTTCTTCTTTTAAGAATGAGAGTTTTAGAATAAGTCTTTATGTAAATATGTGGAGAGGTTTCTGTAGGAATATCGGGAACAGTAATCCCCATATTCTTAAAATCTGACTGTACATAAAAATGGAACGTTTTATGCATTTTCTCTATCTTAAATGGAGGGACATATGGAGACGTGGATAGAAAAGTGCGTAAATTTACATTAGGGAAATAGAGAGAAGATAGTCTTTGGGGAAGAAAGAATCCTCTTTGAGCTGTTTGCTGGTGAAAGGGAAATAAATAGATAGATTTTCTGTCGATATGCAGCTATTTGTGATCAGGTTAATCAACGGTTTCAGAAGTGAAATAGCTCGAAAACCGCCTCTATTTCGGCTTAAATATGCTTCCTCACCGAGGAATAATCGCTTGGTCGGTGAGTAAGAAAGTGTTCCTCACCGAGGAACGATGTGTTTCTCGGTGAGGAATGGATATAATCAACCTCGGAAAAGCAAATATTTATCCCTTGTTTATGCATAATAAGGGCTTGAATATGCATGTTCTTGCATTAATTTATGCGCTTTATTCTCTATTAGCTTTGATTATTCTCTCTTGCCGGATAGCAAAATCTTAAAAACAGAACAGAATTGCTGGTTGCTTAAAGCCTGTTTACCGTCGAAATCCGTCCTTTGGTCGATTCTATTTGTGATAAAATAGCGTCGGCCTTACCTTTGTCCTGCTAACTTGGAACAATGAAGCATGAAAAGACTGCGTAAACAACAGTTATTGGAGCAGAGTATTTACGGAGCCATTTGGATCGTAATATTTCTTCTTCCGCTGATAGGCGGATACTTTGCCCTGAGCGGCGGACTCGAAAGAGAAGAAGTCCGCACGGTTATTCGTGACTCATGGTTGGGGATTCTTCCTTTCTTCGTGCTTTTTTTACTGAACAATTACGGACTGGTTCCCTATTTCCTTTTTAAGAAAAAATACTGGCAATATACTGTTTCATTGTTTTTCCTGATAGTTGCCATGTGCTGGCTTGCTCCGTCTCCTTCCATGACACGCTTTCCGAAAGGCTTCAGGCGTGACGGTCTACACCGCAACATGAAAGAGAACCCAAGAGACCAAATAATAAAGATGAGAGAAAAGAGCAGGGAGGAAGGCGAAGGGTACCGGGATGAGCCTGAACGTGAAAAGCCCCCTATGGGAATGGGAAAGCCTAAAGGCGGTCCCGATGCTTTTCCGAAGTCGGCCCCTTTCCCTTATCCGCCCTTTGGTATCCGTTATCTCATCCATTTTGCCATCGCCTTTCTGATGGTAGGGTTTAACATTGCCATCAAACTCTTCTTCAAGTCCTTCCGTGACGAGGAAATGCTGAAGGAACTCGAACATCAACGCTTGCAGTCCGAACTGCAATATCTCAAATATCAAATCAACCCGCACTTCTTTATGAATACGCTCAATAATATTCATGCATTGGTGGACATCGACACGGGAAAAGCGAAAAGTACGATTGTGGAACTCTCCAAACTGATGCGTTATGTACTCTATGAAGCAAGCAATAAAACCACGTTGCTATCACGTGAGGTACAGTTTCTTGAAAACTATATCGGCTTGATGAGCCTGCGCTATACCGACAAAGTATCTATCGGGATGCACTTCCCTGCCGAAGTGCCCGAAGTACAGATTCCCCCACTGCTCTTTATCTCTTTTGTAGAGAACGCCTTCAAGCATGGAGTCAGTTACCGGAACAAGTCTTTCATTCGCGTCCTCGTGCAGTTGGAAGAAGACAACCGCCTGTCTTTCCGTTGTACGAACAGCAATAACGGTTCGGCAGACGAGCAGCACCACGGTATCGGGCTCGAGAATGTCCGCAAACGCCTGCGGCTTCTGTTCGGCAATGACTATACGCTCTCCATTACCAATGAAGAACAACTATTTGATGTATTACTTATCATACCTTTATTATAATGAAATGTTTAGCAATAGATGACGAACCGTTGGCACTGACGCAATTATCGGATTATATCTCCCGTGTCCCTTTTTTGTCTTTAGTGAAGTCCTGCCAGGATGCATTCGAAGCAATGAAGGTATTATCCGAAGAAGAAGTAGATTTGATATTCGTGGACATTAATATGCCCGATTTGAATGGACTGGACTTTATCCGCTCATTGATTAGCCCGCCGCTTGTCATCTTTACCACCGCTTATTCCGAATATGCGGTAGAAGGCTTTAAACTGGATGCCGTAGACTATCTGCTGAAACCGTTTGAATTTCAGGATTTACTGAAAGCGGCGGACAAAGCCCGGAAACAGTTTGAATACCGTTTGTTGGAACAACAGGGCGAATTAGGAAATGCTTCGCAGATAAAAGGAGACTCGCTGTTTGTAAAAAGCGACTATAAAGTCGTTCGTATCGACGTGAATAACATCCGCTATATTGAAGGTATGAGTGAATACGTACGTATCTTTGTGGAAGGGGAAGACAGGGCGATTATCACGCTTGCCAGTCTCCAGAAAATGGAAGAACGGCTTCCCACGCATTTCATGCGGGTTCACCGTTCTTATATTGTCAATCTCCGGAAGATTACCGAAGTTTCCCGTCTCCGTATTATCTTCGATAAGAATACCTACATTCCTGTCGGTGATAATTATAAGGAAAGATTTACGGAATACATCGGAAAACTGAGTCTGTCTTAATAAGCGCAGCTACACTTATTTAATTCCCAGTTTCTTGGCGATGTCCTTAGGAAGCGCATCTTTGTGTACCAGGATATTCATAGTCTTGTAGGCTACGAATGCTTTGGAAGCATACCAGATACCATCATATTTGCCCGCTTTACCCCAAGAATTCTTCACCATGAAGTATTCTTTTCCGTTTTGGTCTTTAGCGATACCGTAGATTACCATTCCGTGGTCGTCAGTCGTTTCCCAGTTATCGAAAGCTGTTTGGCGCATTTCCTGAGTGATTTCCATTTCCTGGAACGGCTTGGTAGTCATTTCTTTCTGCTTGTCGGCAGCCGTCAGACCTGTCCAGCGAGCCATATCCGAACCGCTAAGTTCAGCGCCTTTTTTTGCATCCGGCATCACAGCAGTACCATTGCGTGTGAAACCTTGTTCGCTCACGTCGCTGCCCCATGCGAAAGTATAACCTTTCTTTACGGCGTTGTCCATCACAGCCATCAGTTCGTCGATAGGCAGGTTGTAAGATAAGCCGTTGCGCCAGTTATCTTGAATTTCGATAGCGAATTGGGAATAGAAGGGATGATGAGTATAAGAAGTCAGTGATACGTAATCGTCAGGATTCAATCCCAATGATTCTGCAAAGGATTTCGGAGTATATTCCTTACCTTTGTAAGTGAAGTTTTCCGGGCATTTACCCAAATAAGTGTCATAGATAGCTGCCAGTCCGTTTTTCCATACCGGAGTCAGCTTGCTCAGTTTGCCCTTGGCGATAGCGTTGATGTATCCGCTTGCTACGGCATCCAACTCGTTGTGTACCGGCAGCGTATCACCATACATGATTCCCGGCATCACTTCCTGCGGAACGATACCATAATTCTTGATGCAATACATTACATCATAGAAACTTCCACCCGGCGAGAAAGAACTGTCACCGTGATAGCGTACATAATTCACTCCGCGATCCTGCATCGTTTTGTGTACCACAAACATTTCAGCCAGGTCATATTCGCCTTTGCCTAAACGAAGCAGTTCTGATTCAATAAATCCGAGAGTGGAGAAACTCCAGCACGTGCTCGAACGGTTCTGATTTTTGATAGAAGTAATCGGGTTCTCTTTCACTGTCGTGAATACAAATCCCTCTTGGGGTTTTGCGTCTTGTGCCGTCATGCCCAGGCTACATAAGCCCAAGGCAGCGATAAGGATACTTTTTTTCATTCTTATGACATTCATATTAAATTTGTTTTGGGCACAAATATAACGATTCCTCTCTTGAAAACCATCCATTTGGATTCAATTTGCATAAAAAAAGAATGAATATTACTGTATCCTGGCACGGTAAGTCCGTTCGGAGAAAGTGATATTGAGGAACAAAGACAGGCTGTTTTCGCGTTGCATGCCGGCAGGTACTTTCATTTGTCCTTTATATTTCAGTCCGATGGAAAGGACATTATTATTGCGCAAGCCCAGATTCAGCCCCGTACTCATATAGTATTCAGTCGCCTTTTTCTTTTGGATGACAATATAGGAATTGTTGATTCCCGTTCCCAGCAACAAGCTGACCGGATTACGGTACACATTGCCTAAGGTATATCTTCCCCCCAGTGACAGCCGGTGCTGATTCTCAAAACTGATATTGGATTGTGAAGATTGCATCCGGCTCCAGTCCACATACTTATAATCAATGGTTGCCATCCACCGCAAACTATTGTAAGAAACTCCTGCCCCGAAGAACTGGGGAAGGCATTGCCGATAACGTTTCAGGTCTTTTGCAATATCATCCCCGTCCGAACTGCTGCTGACGTATAGACTATTCTCCTGCTTGAAGTCCTGCGAATAGCCATAGACAGCACCTGCTACGAAAGAACGGTCACGGTCGATTGCCCATTTATACTGCACGCCGAAATCTGCATAAAACGTATGTTTATACGAACTCGTTTCTTCTGACGCGCTGCCCTGTGTTTCCGTCTGCGTAATAGTACCGGTGACGTAGGAGAGATTCGTACCGATAGAAAATCCTTTTCCGAAAAGATACGCCGTGCTGATACCCATTTTGGACAGTCCGCCTTCGCCTTGAAACAGGGAAGAAACGGTACTCCCGTTACTGCCCGCCACCTCTTCATCCAACGTGATGGCATATCCTACACTACTCACAGGAGCCATGAAGATAGCCCCGTACCATCGCGGAATAATCCGGCAACCGATACTCAGGTTATTCAGATTCCCCGTGACGGAATGATTGTTTGCTCCCCGCTGCGAATAATTCTGATAAGCTCCCATGATGCCGGCGTCTATCTGAAACCGCTGTTCGCTTAGTTCCGTGAGTGAAGCCGGGTTGGCACTGTTCAGGAAATTATTGCCCCGCAGGGCAATCCCCGCACCACCCAGTCCGGCATATTGCCCGCCTTCTCCGGTAGAGAGTTCGCCCAATCCGAACATGGAAGTGGGGGAGTTCGTTGTGTTTTGTGCTATCAATAAGTGAGCGGGAGTATAGAATGCCAAAAGGCAGAACAAAATCTTTTTCATTGTTGATAAGTTTTGTAGAGTATGATAAGTTTGGTGTTCTTTTTATTTGCCGTATGTTCGCTGTCACCGAAGATAACACCTTGCAGGGTGGTGTAGAACAAGTTGTCGGGAAGGAATAACTGTAACTTCTGCCGGTTATAGCCGGTTGTTCCCAGGTTGCTTTGCAGGAAAGAGGTGATGTCGAAAGAATAATACGTCTCTTCGTAAGCCATGTCGTCCACCACCAGGTTGCCCGTTTGTACGGAGCTTCCGGTAAGGTCGGTGATGACATCCTGTCTCACGTTATCCTCATTGGTTGTATAGAGGGTCAGGTTTTGCGGGAGCGGGTACATTCCGTCATACGTCCCCTTCACCGGATAGAGTTGTAGCGTGGCGCTTTCGATGGTCACGAGTTCTCCTTCTGCGCAGAGATCATTCAAATGCGGGAAGTCGATAGCGATATACATTCCTGTCATGCCTTGCAGATAACATTGGTGTTCTGTCCGGGCGGTGGGCAGAGCGTTGTCGGCGCCGCTTTTTAGTCCCTCAATCGGAGTGCCCGTACGGTCATATGATACCTTATTATATATAAGAGAACTGCTGGCATTGAATACAAGTGTCTTTTCCGTTGAGATTTCCGCCTGTTCATGGTAATAGAGCGTAATACACAAACTGGAATCATTTACCTGGAAGCCGCTGACGCAGGCGTCATTGTCGATATCCGGAATAAAGGCGATGCCCTTGAAGTAATCATGGAAGAGCTCCTGCGACTCCATTTGACGCGCGTCTTGCAGCATCAGGTCAAACCACTCTTCCCCCCAGTTGTCGGGCAGGCGCACTTCCAGTTCTTTTGTCTTTTGTCCGGGAGTCGGCTTGAAACTGAAAGAGGTCAGGGGAGATGCTTCATACGATGTCCGGGTGGTACTGTACAGATACCCGTAATCATCCAGTTGGATATTTTCCGTCAGGCGGTGCATATGGATGCGTTGGGTGCTCAGTGTATCTCCCAGATAATTGCCGGAGGAGTAAAGCCGGATGGTGATGGAGTCGAATGTATATACCGTCTCATCATTAAAGGAGAAAGAAGGCAATTCATATTCGGCATAGAATGAGGCCGTAATAGTTCCCCATAACTCGTCTTTGCGATGTCCTATCTGACAGACTGTATCACCCGAAGTTGCCAGTGAATCACTAAGGATGGTGCTGAGCGATACGGTACAACTGTCTGTCTGTACATTCCGGAAAGAACTTTCCACCCATTTCCCGCCTATTGCGGATGATTCGTCCAGGCAAGAGGAAAAAGAAAGAAATAGAAAGAGCGAAAAAAGTGGTAAGATTGGTTTCATGCCATACTAATGAGATTGGTTTTGTGACGGCAAAAGAAGAGCTTTTAAGCAGTCTCCCCAAAAACTATCGACTAAGTCTTGCTATTTGTCGACCTCGATTTCGTTGGTAGACAGAATATATCTGTTTGTCGATAGTTTTTTTGTCCGTGCCCGTTGCCCCCTACTTTTGCGGGTAATAAACGACATATTTAATGGATAAGAAAATGAATAAATTACTTTGCATGGTGGTCGTACTGCTCTCATTGGCGGCATGTACGGAGGATACGGAATATACGGCAGGCGTGTGGTACCGCCGTTCTGATTTTGATGGTGTGGCACGTAATGATGCCGCAGGGTTTACTATCGGCAACAAAGGATATATTTGCGGCGGATACCGGGGAAGCAACAAAGACCGCCTGAAAGATTGCTGGGAGTATGATATTGATAATGACTGGTGGACTCAATGCAAGGACATGAGTGAAGAAGCCATTGCCCGGAACGCGGCGACAGGCTTTGCCGTAGGGACGAAAGGATATATTGCCACCGGATATGACGCCAAGACCAGTTCGTTTCTGAAAGATTGCTGGCAATATGACCCGGCAACGAATGATTGGAAACAGATGGCGGACTTTCCCGGAGGAGGACGGCGTTATGCACTTTCTTTCGGTATCGGGCAATACGGTTATCTAGGTACGGGCTACGATGATAACTATCAGAAGGATTTTTACCGCTTTGACCCTTCGGCAGGCGATAAGGGAGAATGGACGCTTATCAATGGCTTCGGCGGGCAGAAGCGACAGGGCGGACAGGTTTTTGTCATTGATGACATAGCCTATATCTGCGGTGGCGAGAATAATAATTCGGATGTCACGGACTTTTGGTGCTTTGACCCGTCGAATGCATCCAATCCCTGGAAACAACTGCGTGACATAAAAGATTCCAGTGATGATGATTATGATGACGACTATACTTCTATCGCACGCTGCTATGGCTGCGCTTTTGTGATTGACGGTAAAGGATATCTGGCAGTAGGACAGACGGCGGGCGGGAGCTTGCGTACCAACTACTGGATATACGACCCTTCTACGGATTTGTGGGAAGGTGAAGACCTGACCGATTTTGAAGGCAGCGCACGTGCGAAAGCTGTTTGCTTTTCCACAGGAACACGGGGATTTGTAACGACCGGTGGTAGTACTTCCTCGTCCTACTATGACGACACCTGGGAGTTGAAACCTTATGAATATGAAGAAAAGTAAGATAATAACAGGTACCGGATGCCTTATCCTGTTACTCGCCACCGGATTTGTCTGTTACCGGAATATAACTCCCGCAGCCCGCTACCATTTGGAAGTGATGAAACTCGGAGAGAACGGATACGGTTATAAAATCTATGAGGGAGAACGTACGATTATTGTTCAGCCTTTCATTCCTGTCGTTGCCGGAAAAAGAGCTTTCCGTGCAGAGCAGGATGCCCGGCGGGTAGGGAATTTAGTCTTGGAACGCATTGAAGCAGGAGATGAATTTACTATATCGAAGGGGGACTTGGATAACTTGGGAGTTACATATTAATGCTGCCCCGTTGGCACAGTCATGCCACCGCATTGGCACGACCGTGCCAACGGGCTGGCACAACTGTGCCAATGGGGTGGCACAAGGCTAGCGCTGTAGGGTACTGTACGTGGATTACTCCCTCTTTTGAGGATTAACCACATAATCTTCTTTGATAAACTCATCATACACGCGTTTCGGATGGTCGAATGCTGCTGTCCCGTTCCGTTGCTCATCGAAATTCTCCCGGCGGAATTGTTTCAGTTTCAGGTTTCCTTCGGCATATTCCCGTAGTTTTTTATGTTCGCGTCCATAAAGCGAACTTTCAGTTACTTCAGAATCAAGCAAACTTTCCTTAGGAGTAATAGTGGGCAGGAGCACTTGTTCCAGTAATCCACGATAGGCACCGTCATATTCGCACCAAACGAGGTCGTTGGCGACAAATATACGATAGGAGTACTTTGACCATGCGGTTTTGATTTCGATGGATGCAGCATAGATTTCAACGGTAGCTTCAGAACCGTACGCCTGGTCACGAATCACAACGGTCGACCGACCGCTGATTTCTTCCTTTACGGAAGTTTGCCATTTCTCGGAATGCATGATTTCTTCAATGATTTCCGGCAATTTTTCTTTAATCTCAAACTGTATTCTCATGGTGCTTGCCTGCGGGCAGGACTTTTTTATTTTTTCCTACTTAAACAATAAAGCTAGCCTAAAGTTACATAGATTGAAGCAAAAAAACAAGATTTTGTTTAAATATTTGCTACTTTTGCCGGATAATCTGTCTTTTTCGTTTGTTTTTATAATAAATATGCAACAAACAGTAATAGGACGGAGTCTGTAAGGAGAGTGATAAATAAAAATAAGGGGAGATAAGAATGAAGAACTTTGAAATAGATGAATGTACCGGATTAGTGTTGGAAGGCGGGGGAATGCGCGGCGTATTTACCTGCGGCGTACTCGATTATTTGATGGATCGCGACATCCGGTTTCCTTATACGATAGGGGTGTCCGCCGGAGCATGCAACGGACTGTCTTATGCCTCCCGTCAACGGGGACGCGCCAAATACAGCAATATCGACCTGCTGGAAAAGTACAATTATATCGGCTTGAAACATCTGCTCAAGAAGCGGAATATCCTCGACTTCGATTTGCTGTTCAATGAATTTCCCGAACATATCCTTCCGTATGATTATGAAACGTATTTCGCTTCGCCCGAACGTTTCGTCATGGTGACCACAAACTGCCTGACGGGAGAAGCCAACTATTTTGAGGAAAAGAAAGACAAGAACCGGGTGATTGATATTGTCCGTGCTTCCAGCAGTCTGCCTATTGTCTGTCCCATTGCTTATGTAGACGGCATCCCGATGCTCGATGGGGGAATTGTGGACTCCATTCCTTTGCAGCGTGCCATTTCAGATGGCTACACCCGCAATGTTGTTGTGCTCACTCGCAATCGTGGTTATCGGAAAGATTCGAAAGATATTCGTGTCCCGTCATTCGTATACCGTAAATATCCGAAACTGCGCGAAGCGCTGGGGCGTCGCTGCGCCGTGTATAATGAACAGTTGGAGATGGTAGAGCGTATGGAAGACGAGGGAAAGATTATCGTTATCCGTCCGTTGAAACCTGTTGCTGTAGACCGTATCGAGAAAGATGTGCAGAAGCTGACGGAGTTTTATCAGGAAGGATATGAGTGTGCACGAGCTTTATTTTGAGTTTGTATATTGTTCGGCAGCTCTTTTTAGTTTCCTGCTCATCAATTCTACCAATGTCTCCGGATACAGAATTTGTATTCCGTCGGCATAGCCGAAGAATACCCGTTCCAGTTCGTGGTTGATGACTACTTCGATTTCGAGTATGACGCTTCCGTCAGCTAATCTTTCTATCAATTGCTGGCTGCGGTGTATTGGTTTGGTTATGATGTAAGGCGCTTCGTCAGCCTTTACTTTGAAACCTACTTTTTCCGCTTTGCTTCCTGCGTTTTTGGTGACTCCTACCAGATCGTCAAAGAACGTATTCGGGTCGAAGAACGTATTCTTTATATAGTGTTCTTGCGGCAGGACTTCTAAGGAATGTATCCTGTCTAAAGCTAAATTTTGCAATATACGTCCGCTTTTCCTTACTCCGTAAACAAACCAGCGGTTCCGGTATTCTTTTAATAGATAAGGATAAAAAATGAATTCGTTTGCCGAACGTGCCTTGAACGAACGATATTTAATCTGTATCGGGTGTTCGTTTACAATGGCGTGATAGATAGTGTCCAGATAATCCAGCCCTTTCAACGATTCGTTCTTTTCGAAGTCGATGACCGGAGTTGTCTTCATCCGGGCGGAAGCCACATGGTCTTCCAGGCGATTGATAATATCGCTCATTTCCGTGAAGTAGGAGAATCCTTTGAACTGTCGCAATACTTCCACCGCTTCCGACATCATTTTCAAATCCTGTTCGTTCAGCGGAGTTTGCGTGATACTGTATTCCGGGTCTTCGTATTTATAATATTTATTCTCGTACACTACAATCGGGGCGTTATATCCCAGTTTCTCGCTGCGCATCATCTGGATGTCCATTTGCACGGTACGTTTGCTTATTCCTTTGTCAATGCCCTCATATTCATAAAGGGCATCCGAACAGGCATCCACCAAATCTTCGAGCGTCCAGCGACGGTAAGGATTACGCAGACAGTTGTCAATCGTTTTATAACGTATCAAGGCATTTCTATTGGCTGGCATAAGCAGAAGAATAAAGATTTGCTTCAAAAGTAGAAAAATAAATTCAGTAAAACAAAGAGGTTGCCTGTCTTTATTCTTGTAATATCTCCGTAAAAAGGTGTATTTTCCCGGTTCTTTCTATCTTTTTTCTCAATTAATTCGATTTTAAGTCATTATTAATTGACTTTGGCGGAATTTATTAAGGGATGTCCCTTTACTTTGCTGAAAATAGTTTTAAAGACTTAAAAGTATAACATGAAAAACAAAGGAATAACATGGTAAAAAGGTTTGATTGGATATTGGTATTTTTATTGTTTTCAATAGGGGCGACTGCACAATCCGGCAAGAAGCGGTATGATTCTTACAAAGGATTGGTCATGGCTGGTTATCAGGGGTGGTTCAATACCCCTGGTGACGGCTCCGGTCGTGGCTGGCATCATTACAATGGTCGTGATGGGTTTCGTCCGGGTTCCTGTTCGGTCGATTTCTGGCCGGAAGTGTCGGAATATAAGAAACTCTATAAAACGGAGTTTACTTTTGCGGACGGCAAACAGGCTTCTGTTTTTTCTTCTTATGATGAGTCTACGGTCAATGTTCATTTCAAATGGATGAAAGAGTATGGACTGGACGGAGTATTCATGCAGCGTTTTATCACGGAGATTCGAAACGAAAGTGGGATGAAGCATTTCAATAAAGTACTGAACTCGGCAATGAAAGCTGCCAATAAATATGAGCGTGCTATCTGTGTGATGTACGACTTGAGCGGAATGAAGCCGGGTGAGGAAGACTTCCTGCTCAAAGACATAGCGGAGATTGCACAGCGATATTCCATAAAAAATCGGGCAAAGAATTCTTCCTATCTGTATCACAACGGCAAGCCACTGGTTACGGTATGGGGAGTGGGATTTAATGATAACCGACGTTATGGGCTGAAAGAAGCTGCGCGTATCATCGATGGCTTGAAATCTCAGGGATTCAGTGTGATGCTTGGAGTGCCTACCCAGTGGCGCGAACTGAAAGGTGATACGGAATCAGACCCTCAGTTGCACGCACTTATCAGAAAATGTGATATTATCATGCCCTGGTTTGTTGGGCGATACAATCAGACTACCTATCCGAAATATCAGAAACTCGTAGAAGAAGATATTCAGTGGGCGAAGAAGAATCAGGTTGATTATGCTCCGTTGGTTTTCCCGGGTTTTTCATGGGCGAATATGAAGGGGAAAGATAACAATTCACTTATCCCCCGCAACAAAGGCTCTTTCCTTTGGGAACAGTTGATGGGAGCTATTCGGGCAGGTGCCGAAATGATTTATGTAGCAATGTTTGATGAAATAGACGAGGGGACGGCTATCTTTAAGTGTGCCAAGAAAGTTCCGGTAGGTGAAAGTACGTTTGTGCCTATCGAGGAAGGGGTGGAAAGTGACCATTATCTGAAATTAGTAGGCGAAGCGGGTAAGATTTTACGTAAGGAAAAGGCGATAGCACTAAATACAAGTCTGAATCCTGTAGCTCCGAATCCCTTTATCCGGCATATGTACACAGCCGACCCTTCGGCTCATGTCTGGAAAGACGGACGCTTGTATGTATATGCTTCCCATGATATTGCCCCACCGCGCGGATGTGACTTGATGGATCGTTATCATGTATTCTCAACCGACGATATGGTGAACTGGACAGACCACGGGGAGATTCTTAGTTCTGAACAAGTACCCTGGGGACGGAAAGAGGGCGGTTTTATGTGGGCACCGGACTGTGCTTACAGGAACGGTACTTATTATTTCTATTTTCCCCATCCCAGTGAGACAGCGTGGGATAACAGTTGGAAGATTGGAGTGGCTACCAGCAACAAGCCGGCGGAAGGATTCAAAGTGCAGGGATATATCGAGGGAATGGACCCGCTGATTGACCCTTGCGTCTTTGTGGATGACGACGGGCAGGCTTATATCTACAATGGCGGTGGCGGCATCTGCAAAGGAGGCAAGCTGAAAGATAATATGATAGAACTGGATGGTTCGATGCAACTGATGAAAGGGTTGGAAGACTTCCACGAAGCAGCCTGGATTCACAAATATAACGGAAAATATTACCTGTCTTACTCCGACAACCATGATGAGAACTGGAATGACGGCGTGAAAGGAGATAATCGGATGCGTTATGCCATCAGTGACTCTCCGCTGGGACCGTGGGAATCGAAAGGTATCTATATGGAACCGACCGACAGCTATACGAATCATGGCTCTATCGTCCAGTTCAAAGGGCAGTGGTATGCTTTCTATCACAATAGCACACTGTCCGGGCATGATTGGTTGCGCTCCATTTGTGTAGATAAGTTATACTACAATCAGGACGGCACTATACAAATGGTAAAGCAGACGAAATAAATAGATAAACGGAATACTAATAATATTTGAAAAACGAATATAACATGAAAAACAAAATGAAATGGATGCTGGCAGTAGGATTATTGTCGTGTTCAGTAGCAATGGCGCAACAACAGAGCGATATTCTATCGGTAGCGGCTTCTGCAAACGCAGAAAATGCTTCTTTGGCATTTGATAAAAATGCAAAGACAATGTGGACAATCCCCTCTCAGGCATTAAAGACCGAACAATGGCTGATGTTTACCATTCAACAACCCGGCGATGTCTGCGAACTGGAGCTTCAGATGCAGGGTATCAACAAAAACGAACTGAAAGACGCACTGGATATCTTTGTCACTTACGACCCGATGAACTTGGGAACTCCTGTAAGTTACCAGGTAGAGGGGAGTGATAAACAAATGAAAGTGAAATTTCCCCCTAAATATGGTGCTCATGTCAAGCTGAACTTCAAATCAGGAAAGCTGGATAAGCCTTTTTCTCTTAAGGAGATTTCTGTGCTCGTAGCGGAAAAGGTGTTGAAGGACAGCAAAGGTAAAGTAACCGACCGTCGTTATATGGACGCGTCCCTTCCCGTAGAAGAACGCGTAGAGAGCCTGTTGGCTGTAATGACGCCGGAAGATAAAATGGAATTGATTCGTGAAGGATGGGGGATTCCCGGTATTCCTCATTTGTATGTACCGCCTATCACAAAGGTAGAAGCAGTACATGGTTTCTCGTACGGAAGCGGCGCGACTATTTTCCCGCAGGCTTTGGCGATGGGAGCGACCTGGAACCGGAAACTGACGGAAGAAGTGGCGATGGTAATCGGTGACGAGACTGTAGCGGCAAATACCAAACAGGCATGGTCGCCCGTATTGGATGTTGCACAAGATGCACGCTGGGGACGTTGTGAAGAAACTTTCGGGGAAGACCCGGTGCTGGTTTCACAAATAGGTGGTGCATGGATTAAAGGTTATCAGTCCAGAGGCCTGTTCACCACTCCCAAGCATTTTGGCGGACATGGCGCTCCGTTGGGCGGACGTGACTCGCACGACATCGGCCTGTCCGAGCGTGAGATGCGTGAGGTGCATTTGGTTCCGTTCCGTCATGCTATCCGCAACTACGATTGCCAGTCTTTGATGATGGCTTACTCCGACTATATGGGGATTCCTGTTGCCAAGAGCACGGAACTGCTGCAACAGATTTTACGTCAGGAATGGGGATTCAACGGATTTATCGTCAGTGACTGCGGTGCTATCGGGAATCTGACTGCCCGTAAACATTATACGGCAAAAGATAAGATTGAAGCTGCCAATCAGGCATTGGCTGCCGGTATCGCTACCAATTGCGGTGACACTTATAACAATAAGGAAGTGATTCAAGCTGCAAAAGACGGACGTATCAATATGGAAAACTTGGATAACGTATGTCGTACCATGCTATCTACCATGTTCCGCAACGAACTCTTTGAGAAGAACCCTTGCAAACCTTTGGACTGGAAGAAAATCTATCCGGGATGGAACTCGGACAGCCATAAAGAAATGGCACGTCAGGCGGCCCGCGAATCTATTGTAATGCTGGAAAATAAGGATAATCTTTTGCCTTTGTCCAAGACCGTACGCACTATTGCCGTATTAGGCCCTGGGGCAGATGACCTTCAGCCGGGTGATTACACTCCGAAATTGCAGCCCGGACAATTGAAATCCGTCCTGACGGGTATAAGGAATGCCGTGGGCAAACAGACAAAAGTTCTCTATGAACAAGGTTGTGACTTTACAAATCCGGATGCAACGAATATCCCCAAATCAGTCAAAGCCGCTTCCCAATCGGATGTTGTAGTAATGGTATTGGGCGACTGTTCCACCAGTGAAGCCACCAACGACGTTCGCAAGACATGCGGAGAAAATAATGACTGGGCTACCTTGATTTTGCCGGGCAAGCAACAGGAATTGCTGGAAGCGGTTTGTGCAACAGGGAAACCTGTGATTCTGGTTCTTCAGGCAGGACGTCCTTACGATATTCTGAAAGCATCCGAAATGTGTAAGGCTATTCTTGTAAACTGGCTTCCGGGACAGGAAGGCGGTCCGGCAATGGCGGACGTGCTGTTTGGCGATTATAATCCCGGCGGTCGTTTGCCGATGACTTTCCCGCGCCACGTTGGGCAACTTCCATTATATTATAACTTCAAGACTTCAGGACGCCGTTATGAATATGTGGATATGGAATATTATCCCCTTTACCGCTTCGGATTCGGTCTTAGCTATACTTCCTTTGAATATTCTAATCTGAAGATACAGGAAAAACCGGATGGAAATATAACAGTTCAGGCAACAGTGAAAAATACAGGAAGCCGTGCCGGTGATGAGGTAGCGCAGTTGTATGTGACGGATATGTACGCCAGCGTAAAGACCCGCGTTATGGAACTGAAAGACTTCGAACGTGTTCACTTGCAGCCGGGAGAATCAAAAACCGTCTCTTTTGAGTTGACACCCTACGATATTTCGTTGCTCAATGACCGCATGGACAGAGTGGTGGAAAAAGGAGAATTCAAGATATGTGTCGGTGGCATGAGCCCTGACTATAAAGCTAACAATGAGATTAAACATAGTGTAGGCTTTAGTGATAAGAAAAAGGGTGTATCCGGTATGCTTGATTATACTCATGAGTTTGGTGCCGACTTCGACCTCTCTATTTCGAAAGTGGAAGAGAATCTGACAAAGAACCAAAAGACCGTATGGGTAAGTGTGAAAAATAAGGGCACACTGATGGATATTGGAAAAGTCGAAATGTTTGTTGACGGTAAAAAGGTGGGTGATGCTATCCATTATGAACTGGGAGCCGGAGAAGAAAAACTGATTCCGTTCAAGTTGGGCAAGGACAATAAGCAGCCTGTCGCTTTTACTACCAAGTATAAAATGGTGGCTCTGTAGAGCCATCATTTGCCGGAACGAATAAAAAGAAGAATACAATGAAAAGGGCTCTTACATAATAAAAAAGGCTCATACATAGAATAAGGTAATAATGAATAGGTATAAAAAGATTCTGTTGGCAGGTGTTTTAGCTGTGATGTCTTGTTCTTTTATACATGCGCAAGAGTTATATAAGAATGAAAATGCTCCTGTACATGAGCGGGTGATGGATTTGCTGTCCCGCATGACCGTGGAAGAAAAGATAAGTCTGCTGCGTGCTACTTCTCCTGCCATTCCCCGCTTGGGTATTGATAAGTATTATCATGGCAATGAGGCATTGCATGGAGTCGTCCGTCCGGGACGTTTTACTGTATTTCCGCAAGCCATCGGATTGGCTGCTACCTGGAATCCTGTGTTGCAGAAACGGGTGGCTACCGTGATTTCGGATGAGGCTCGTGCCCGTTGGAATGAACTGGAGCAGGGCAGGGAGCAGAAAGAACAGTTTAGCGATGTATTGACTTTCTGGTCGCCCACCGTAAATATGGCACGTGACCCTCGCTGGGGACGTACTCCAGAAACGTATGGCGAAGACCCTTTCCTTAGCGGAGTGATGGGAACAGCTTTTGTGCAAGGACTGCAAGGGGACGACCCGCGTTATTTGAAAATCGTTTCCACTCCCAAGCATTTCGCAGCCAATAACGAGGAACACAACCGCTTTGTCTGTAATCCGCAAATATCGGAGAAACAATTGCGTGAGTATTATTTCCCAGCTTTCGAAATGTGTGTGAAGCAAGGGAAAGCGGCTTCCATCATGACTGCTTATAACGCATTGAACGATGTGCCTTGTACGCTGAATGCCTGGCTATTGCAAAAAGTGCTGCGTCAGGACTGGGGATTCCGGGGATATGTCGTTTCCGATTGCGGGGGGCCGTCTCTGTTGGTAAACGCCCACAAATATGTAAAAACGAAAGAAGCGGCCGCTACTTTATCTATTAAAGCAGGACTGGACTTGGAATGTGGAGACGATGTATATGACGAATATCTGCTGAATGCCTATAAGCAATATATGGTATCTGATGCTGATATTGATTCGGCTGCCTATAACGTTCTGACAGCCCGTATGAAGCTGGGGCTTTTCGATGGAATGGAACAAAATCCATATACAAAGATATCCCCCTCGGTGATTGGCTCGAAAGAGCATCAACAGATTGCTTTGGATGCTGCTCGTCAATGTATTGTTCTATTGAAGAATAACAAGAATATGCTTCCGTTGAATGTCGATAAACTGAAATCAATAGCAGTAGTAGGCATCAATGCGGGCAAGTGTGAATTCGGCGATTATAGCGGTGCACCGGTAGTAGAACCGGTTTCTATCTTGCAGGGAATCAAAAACAGGGTAGGCGATAAGGTGAAAGTCGTGTATGCACCTTGGAAATCTGCTGCCGATGGCTTGGAACTTATTCAGGGAGAGAATTTTCCCGAAGGATTGAAAGCGGAATATTTTGAAGATACACATTTGAAGGGGACTCCTAAGGTACGCACAGAGAACTGGATAAACTTTGAACCTGCCAACCAGGCTCCCGACCCGTTCTTGCCTAAATCTCCGTTGTCTGTCCGTTGGACGGGAAAGCTGAAACCTACTATTTCCGGTCGTTATACATTCAGTTTTACTTCGGACGACGGTTGCCGTTTGAGCATTGACAATCAGTTGTTGATTGATGCCTGGTCGGCACATGCGGTATCTACCGACTCTGCTTCGATTAATCTTGAAGCGGGAAAAGAGTATCAGCTAAAAGCGGAATATTACGATAACCGGGATTATGCTATCGCGAAACTGCAATGGAAAGTTCCGCAAGTAGGAAAAGCGACCCGTCTCGATTTGTATGGAGAAGCCGGAAAGGCTGTCCGCGAGTGCGAAACGGTGGTTGCTGTGATGGGAATCAATAAGTCAATCGAACGTGAAGGGCAGGACAGATATGATATTCAGCTTCCGGCAGACCAAAGAGAGTTCTTGCAGGAAATCTATAAAGTGAATCCGAACATTATCGTTGTTCTTGTTGCCGGGAGCTCATTGGCTGTCAACTGGATGGACGAATATATTCCTGCCATCGTGAATGCCTGGTATCCGGGTGAGCAGGGCGGAACGGCTGTTGCCGACGTGTTATTCGGTGATTATAATCCTGCCGGACGTTTGCCGCTGACTTATTACAAATCTTTGGATGAGTTGCCGCCGTTCGATGACTACGATATAACAAAAGGACGTACTTATAAGTATTTCAAAGGTGATGTCCTTTATCCCTTTGGTTACGGATTGAGCTATTCTTCTTTTAAATATAGTGATTTGAAAGTAAAAGACAGTGCGGATAAGGTAACAGTGTCTTTCCGCTTGAAGAACACCGGAAAGAGAAAAGGCGATGAAGTAGCGCAGGTGTATGTGCGAATCCCCGAAACTGGCGGCATTGTTCCGATAAAAGAATTGAAAGGTTTCCGGCGTGTTCCTTTGAAACCGGGCGAGAGCCGTTTGGTAGAAATCGAACTCGATAAAGAACAACTCCGCTACTGGGATACAGCCAAAGAACAGTTTATTGTACCTGCGGGTGTGTTTGACATTATGGTCGGTGCTTCTTCCAAAGATATTCGTTTGCAAACGACAGTCAATTTATAGCCCCATACTTATACTCTGTTCATCGGGAGATAAGTTCCTTTTCTGGCAGAAGGACAAAAGAATGAATCAGCTTTGCGGCCTTTGGCTGTATGCTGTTTCTTCTTTTGTCCTTCTATCTTTCTGTTCTTTTGTTCTTTTGTCTAAAAGAATTAACTCATACCCATGTGTCTTTCGGCTTTACTGCTATGGGAAAAAGCATATGATAAGAACTTGATTCCTGCAATAGAAACGGAAGGGAACTCTACGGGATTGATTTCTAATGCTATATCTAATTGAACTTTTCTTTTATGATTATAGAAATTACTTCTTGTGAATTTGACTATCCCACCTTAGGTGTCAGGTACAAAAAAGAGAGGAACTGTATCCATACATACAGCCCCTCTCCCTATTTGTTCCTGTTTTTTACTTTTTCCTGTTCTCTATATACCTATTTATTAGTAGTCATACAGTTAATCATATTCACTACCAGTTTACCGGCTATCGGGTCGGTTGCGGCTTTTTCCGTGCACATGGTGGAAATCATCGCTTCTCCTTTCCCATCCGCTATCTGTAACATCGTTAAGCCGCGCATGGATTCTATACGTTCGATGCGGTCTTCCGGTTTGCCACCGTCGATGTAAGCGTGGATTTTCATTTGTCCTGCCAGTTCCGTTACATTCTTATGGCGGTGAGCTTTCAGGGTAGCTGTACATACTACGGGGATTTCACGCTTATTGTTGTTGAAATAGCGCAGTTCCAGTACGTCGATGTCATTAAAGACCGGAGCATCGTTGCGTTCCATGATAACGATATCGCCTTCTGTCGGGATAATCCATCCGGTGATGTATTCGGGATATACAGTCTTCACTGCTTCCTTGCTGTTGAGGAAAAGAAGTTTTCCGCCTTTGGACTGATAAGCGCGGAGCATTTCCTTTTCTTCATCGGTGCAGGCTGTCAGACCGGAGATGACGCAAAGGTCAGCTTTCAGTTTGCTGTTGAGTAACTCTTTTACCGAAGAAACCGGCTGATACTTGATGTTCAGGAAGTCGAATACGTCTTTCGTGTTATCTTTATCTAATAATACAATCTTTTTGCTGTTGTCCACCTGACCTGCATTCCACTCTTTGCGGGCGAGCAGTAACTCGTATTCATTGGCAGAGATGGGCAAGCCGTTCTCTGTGAGTTTCAATACCAGTTTGGCCTTTGTCTTGCCGGCGGGCAGACAAGTCGGTAACTGGATATTGGGTTCGATATAATATCGTGCGTAATGCTTCACGGCAGGGATATTTTCACAACCGTTCGCCAACCGCTTCCCGGTTTCGTCTTGTATCTCCCAGCGAAGCAGGGAAGGTTTCAAATCCGTACCGTCTTCACGGTCATTCACTATATAGATGCGTGTAGGCAACTTCTCACCGGTATACAAATTGCGTCCCCACAGCTCTGCGCTGACCAATACGGGTTGCAAAGCCCGCTTCAAGGCATAGTAAGTAGGATACGGCTCAATGTTCTGATAGTCGTATGTCTGGCGGAACCATGTCATTAATGCAAAGTGCATGATTCCCGAAGCCTGGTCGTTGGAACGGCGGAGAGTTTCTGCCAGTTCACCCGTAATGAATGCCTGTACTTTCAGGAACGAAGCCGGGTCTGCCCAGTCATAAGCTTCGTAACCTATCAATGTATAAGGATTCTGATGAATGAGTTGGTAAGAACGTGTGGGATGGCCTGTTTCGTTATTGGGATAGCCCGTAGACATTTCCTGGCTGATAAGCGGACGGTCGGCTACTTTGAACTGTTTTTGGAATTCACCGTTGAAGAAGCGGAACACCGAGTAGTCATACCAATTATAATAGCCGTGCATATCGTCAATGTCACCATCATCAATACTGTTCATAAAGTCTGCGCCAAATTTCTTGTCTTTGCCTTTGGCCTGATAATTGGAGTCGAAACAGATTGGGCGAGTGGGATCGATGCGGCGCATCTCCTTCACTACATCCGAAATAATGCGGTATTTTTCTTTAGCGCGTTTCAGGTCGCTGTCATTGTCGTAGAACTTCATTTCATTGTTTACCGTCCAGAAGAGTAATGACGGATGATTGCGGTATTTTTTTAGTAGTCCCAAGAATTCGTTACGCCACATCTCTAACAGGCGTTGGTCGGGAATCGGGGTGGAGTGAATCATCAGCCATGACCATGTGCCTTCGAATGAAACGCCAATACCATTATTGTCAGCGGCATTCATCCAAAGCTTGTTCCACGGAGTGGTATGTGTGCGTGTCACGTCGATATTTCCGGCCTTCATCAGTTGCATGAAAGTATTCGCAAGGTTTTCATCGTTAGGTGCCAGTGCAAAAGGAATATGATTTCCACCACGCAGCCAGTATTTGTTGCCGTTCAGATAGAAAAGTCCGTCCTTCACTTCAAAGGTGCGGAAACCGGAAGTTTCAGTCTGGCAGTCCAGCTCAGTGCCTTTGTCCGCAACCAGGCGGAACTTGAAATCGTAGAGATTAGGATGCTGCGGTGTCCAAAGACGGGGTTTCAGGTCGTTGATGGTGTAGGTTTCCATTCGTTCTTCGCCTGCATTGAGGCTCAGTTTCCGCAGGGACAGGCCGGAGTAAAATACGGAACCGGTTTCCTTGTCGATAATATCCGTGTAAAGGTCGAATTGTTTCTTCTTGCTGCCGTGGTTCTTTATAGTCACATCGAAAGTTGCACCATTCAATGTGGGTTTGATAAAGACATCTTCCACCTTCATCGGGTCGGTGACAGTCAGCTTCACAGGTTGCCAGATTCCGGCAGGTTCGTCACCGTAGAAACCATGTGCGATGTCTTTCAGGATATCTTTCTTTACGGTCACTTTACCGTCCTCTTTCTCACTTTCGCGGACGGAAGAGTAGAAGAAGTCGATAGAGTTGGAATCGGAAGAAGTGTTGCCGTCCGCGTTGCGCGTCACTTTTACTGTAAGCAGGTTCTTGCCGGGTTTCAGCAGTTGGCTGCCGTCTACCCGGATTTCACCGAACATACCGATGTTCGAAGCTGCCAGTGTGCCGTTGATATAGATTTCGGCAATTTTAGAAACAGCGTCGAAGGTCAGAGTCAGGTTCTTGCCTGCTACATCGGCGGGCAGTTCCAACCATTGGCGATACCAGGCGTATTTCACGCGACGGTAATCAAAGGTATAGTTTTCGCAACGGTCGGTTTCCTGTTGGTAGTAGGTGTCCGATACGCCTTTCGGCTGTGCTCCGGTGGGAGAGGGCATTGTTTCGCCGTGCAGCCAGATGCGGATGGGATTCCAGAAATTGGGGACGGACATGATGTGCCAATCCTTATCGTCGGTTTGTGTGGAAATAGCTTTATCCTTGTTGTCCAGTTGATAGTCAGGCATAAAGAGCCAGTTGCCATCCAGCGTGATGTCCGTGCGGCTGCCGGTGAGGGCTTTTAATTGAACGGGCGTGTAGGCGGCTCGTTCCTGGCGGCGTTTGTTTTCCTTTTCCGCAGGGGTGGCTTTCTTTTTATATTCCGCTACTTTTACGTCTTTCAGTGCGTCGTCCGCCATTGGGGTTACGACAAGGTCGTCAAATTCAGTTTCTATCCATCCGCCGCCTAAAGCAACTTCGCCCGATGGAACGAGGTTCGCATTTTTGTCCACGAGGTCGATACGGGGCTGTTTCTCGTCATTGAGGAAGATACGGATACGGTTGCCGCAAACTTCTACTTTCACCTGATACCATTCTCCCGGCACAGGGTGGAAGCCCAGCGGACGGACACCCATAAACTCATCCGTACCCATATATCCGGTGCGCATCAGGTAGAGATCGTCTTGCAGTCCGCCTTTGATACCTACCACATAGCGGTCGAAACGGTTGTAATTGCGGAAACTCGCCCAGATTTGTACCTGTTCGGCATTTTTAGGGGCACGGGCTTTGAAAGAGAAAGAGTAGTTCTTCCATTCGGGGTTGCCGAATAAGGCGTAGGAGCCTTTGGAACGGAATACGTTGTCGGCAATACTGCATGTGCCCCGACCTACCACTTTCAGTGTTTCTCCGGCGTTGGAGAAGTCGTTTGTCCATGAAGCATTGTCTTGTGCTTGTCCGTTCATGCAGAAGGCGCTGCACGCACAGGCTAGAAATACTTTGCTGATTCTATTCATGATATTACAAGTTAATAATAATTTTGAGACAAAGATATCGTCCGGCGATAAATTTTAGGATGAAGTGTCGCTTAATGTACGCTTAAAATGTGATTAATTATCCCTGCTCTTGTTTTTTTGTAAAAAGAGCCATGCCGGAATTCGAGGTCTGTAACAGACTTGCGATTTCACGGCATGGTTGTTTGATAGAGTCCCTATTCTAAAGTAACCTGCATTACTCTAGTGTGTACAGAGAATAAGACTTATCCCTCAACGATTCTGAAGAACAGGTTCTGATTTGAAAAGTCGGTATTATAATCAATCCTTATTTGAAAATTGGTTGTAGTCGGAACTAACTTTAATTTGAATGTCTGTTCGTCACTGTCAATTTCCAAGCCGGCAGTAGTCTCATTACCTTGTGGTTGGAACTTTAACTCACACCTTCTTTTGCCAAAGTATTTCTTTGCATAATCGGTTATCACAAGTTTATTTGTGGCAAAATCATATTTTATTAATACGGGAAGATCCTTTCCGGTAAGATTTTTAGGCCCGCCGTAAACATCCCATGAACAACCGTTTACCCAGAAATTGTGATTTTTGAAGTAATCTCCGAATTTATACACTTTCCCTACTTCCAAATCTGACAATTTCTTCTTTTCCGGGTCTCCCGTTATTTCAGATACTTTGATTTCATAGTCTGTACTGATGACGCCCGTTGCGTTTGGCTGTTTGTCAAGTCCCATGTAAATTGTGTTTTCACCTGGTTGGCGAACGGGGTCTTTGATGTACCACTGTTCATTTCCGTTAGAGTTAGTTGCTCCCTTACCGGCATCGAATGTCCAAGAGAATTTGACACCATTATTGGCTTCTGTCATATCACTCACTTTCTTGTCGTTGAAATTGAAGTTATACAGAGCCCATACCGGACTTAATGTTAAAGTATAGTTGTCGGCATCCCATTTGAAGTTAGTACCCCATTTTTCTTTTATTTTGTCATTCTGGTCGTCTCTATTCAATGTGATTTTGAAATCAGCGTCAGCAGGTTTGAAATTATACAAGGTAGTGCGCAAATCCAACTCGTTGAAGTGGTAACCCAGTTCTTCATCATACACACCGGGGATTGCCAATTTCTTGCCTAATATACGTATATTCTGATTCGGGTCGGTATCCGGATGGTCAATACCGGCTTTTACATACATTTGAATAGCCAGTTCCTCTTTTGCAGTCGGAGCTTCCACTACATATTTCGTACCTACATTTCCTACATACAATCCCACTTCTTTCTCATTGAGAGTGAAAGGAGCTTTGTCTGTTCCTTCATCATTCATTGCGAACAGGTTAGCACTTTCTATGCCATCAGCTTGAGGGCCTACCAACAGATAACTGGTCTTTAGGGCGGCATCGTAGTAAAGGCATACTTCACCATTAGCTAGCTCAGTGTCTTGTGTAATCGTTGCAAGGTTGGTAGTCATCGGGATGGCTTCCCAATTGCCGCCATTGGCTTGAGTACCCAGTTTCCATGCTTTGGACGCAGTGACACCGAGATTTTCCATTGTTGTTTGGGCATTCTGTACAATGAAGACTTTTGTACCTTTGTACAGACTTTCAATGTCACTCAACGATACTGTTGTACTTCTTAATTCGATACCGTTCTTAGCGGTTGCTTCATCCTGTGAATAAATCAATACTTCTTTAGAGAATTCCTCTTCGGCAACGGTATAAGTTATTCTGATTTTACCCGACCTGTTAGCAGCTTTGGCAGTTAATACACCTTTATCAGTAACTTCGAATGTATTGTTCGGGTTTTCTGTCAATTCATAAGTGGTTGCAACTGTGAGTTCACTGAATCCCAGTTCGTCTACAAACTTCACTTCTTCGTTTTCACCGAATCCCCAGCCTATTGTTCTGGCAAGGTCGAGACTTTCCGTGCTGACGAATTTCAAGGATTCCGAGTTCTGATATACCGTACGTGTCTCACGATAAGCGAACACGCCGTTGTTGGCACTGTAGGAAGTCGGTTTCACTACGAAGTAGTTGGAACTTGTAGTCGTCTTGTCCAATGTGATTTCCAGTACTGCACCGTAGTAAGGAGCAGTCATGTTACTTGGAGTCAACTCTACGCTCAAAATGCCGTTTTCGTCTAACTTTTTAGTTGTATTTACCAACAATTGAGGCACTTCCGCACGTGTCAACTTCAATTCGTGAATATCCGCACACTGGAAGTCAGCTTCGGACAAATCAATGTCTTTGGGCAGAATCTTGAACTTGGCGGTAGCTGTATGGGCAGTAACTACTTTGCCTTGTGTATTGGTATAGCTGGCTGCTTCCAGGAACTCGTCTTCTTCGAATACAAATTGTTTCTGGAAAAGGATAGAGCTGATACCGCTGAAACCGCCGCCTTGTACGGGAAGAATATAGTTTTCACCGTAGATATAGACAGAGAGCGTTTTATTCTCTTTGTTTTCTGCCAGAATCGGTGTATCCTTGTCTGCGGTGATAGTGGTTTGCACCATTCCTTCCGTTTTCTGGATATAGATGTAACCGTTGCTCTTGTCATAATACAGTTGGTCTTTGTCTGTTCCTGGGATTTCCTGTTCGGTACCGAATGTCAGCACTTTATACCAGCCCGCACCTTTGTCTTTGGTATATCTCCATGTGCCTTCTTCCACCTTGAACTGGTAGAAAGGGGTGGCTTTATTGGAAGCCTGTACATACAACTCGTCTCCGTTGCTCAATACGATGGTATATTGCGACTGGTCTTCACTGGGATACCAGCTTTGTACGGTCAGGTTTGCGTTCAGCGCAGCTTCAATCTTTTCTTTGAATCTATCCATGTCGGACTCAACCGTTGTGATGCGGTTGTTCAGACCTTCGATATCCGAGTCGTAATCCTTGCAAGAAACAACTCCTGTTCCTAATGAAAACAACAGTGCTCCATAGAGAAAACTGTTTAATACTCTTTTGTTCATCATAGGTAAATTTTTAGTTTGATACATATTTTACTATTCTAATTTCTTTATTTCTCTGCGATAATTTCTGCGTAGTTCAGGCTGATGTCACCTTCGGACACTATCAGGTTGAAGTCGGCATATCCGCGTGCTTCACGGGAGTAAACAGCTACTTCGGCTTCTTCCCATGCGCCGCCTGTGGCAGGGAGACTTACGCTTTGGGTCATCGTGTCGCCAATCTGGCAACGTACACTGGCTGCACCATTGCTGGAGTAGCGGAAGCGGATGGTGGATGCTCCGGTCCGGAAAGGAATCTCTTTCCATCTTAGCGTATTCAGGCCACCGGAAGTGAGGTTGGCGTGCCAACCGCCGTTGTACTTCGTATCGTCGCTGTATTTCACCACGCCCTGTTCGGGAGCATTGTTCATTTCTACTTCCATCAACAGCGACTCTATCTTGCTTCCCGAAACCGAACCGTTGAAACAATAGTCGCAGGCTTCCGCTTCCAGTTTCTGTCTGGTCGGGAAAGGATGGTTGCTATACTTGCGGAGCAGGTTGATGCGCTGGTTGGGATAGTCGTAGTAGATTTTATCCGAACTGCGCCACCAGGCTGCGTTCTCGGCAAGGTCGGTAAATCCTTCCAGGAATACGAGGTTAGGCTTTTTAGCTAAGAAAGATTCCATCATCTTGGTTGCGTAGCGACCGTGGTCGGAGTCGATAAACTGCCAGTTCGGACGGGCGAGGTCACCTTGCACGAAACCCGGGCATCCGCTGCCTACACTGAATCCTTTGAAGTTGTAGGCGGAGATATAGGTGTTGTAGATTAAGTTCTCATTGTACACTTCCTCTGACATATCCATAGTGGGAACTGCAAACCAGTTGTGAATACCGTCCAGATAGGGACAGTTTACCAGTGAGAAGTCGCGGTCGGTCCATTCGCGCTGGATGATAAGGAACGGGCGCACGCCGAACGTACTGTTGAAATCGTCACTGATACACTTCAGAATATAGCTCAACTTGCCGTTGTAGGCATCCGATTTTGTTTCATCAAGTCCGGTCGTACTTTTGTATTTTGCCGGGTCTTTCTTCATCAGCTCGCTGAGGTAACTGTCCTGCAGGAAGCCGTTAGGATTCCAGAACAGGATAACCGGGCGTCCGTCTATCTCGAACCAGTAGTCGCGTGGCACGTTTTCGAACGAGGGTTTCAGGTTGGCATCCCAGATGTAGTAGTACACTTCCTTGCGGAAATCGTTGTTCGCCCCTTTCATATCTTCTTTCTCGGGGTCGAGGAACAGCAACGGATAGTGTGAGCCTTCTACACGGCTACCGTTTTTGAACGGCTTGTTGTCATAACCGTAGCCTTTGTGCGCGTTGCGCGCAGCCGACCATGAAGCAGGCGTATCGTCGAAGATGGCGATTTTGAACTCGTGTTCCACACCTTTACGCTTGATAGCTGCCATCAGGTCGTGGAGCTTGTCGGGACGTCCGTGGTCAATATCCTTGTTGGCTTCACCGCGACAGTTCATGGCAACATAATCCTGACCGCTGTAAGCGATTTCTTCTACGAAGTTATCCCACCAGTCGTCTTCGGTAATCGGACCGGGATAAGATTTGTCGTCCTGTGCTTCCGGATAAGCGGAAGCAACGTAGCGGCAGAATAATGAACGGTTGTGCATGGTGGAAACGTCGGTTCTGGGCTTGTCCATCTTCTGGCGCAAGTTGCCTTCGAATCCTGCCAGTGTACCTATCTTGTAGGAACGTACGATTTCCTGTTCCGTTCCCTGTCCGCCTTCAGAACCCGGACCGTCCGGTCCGTCATTCGGATTGTCGTCCGAGCACGTCCAGCAGAAAGCGCCCAATCCCAGCAGACAAATGTATTTCCAATATTTATTTTTCATATTCTTTCTATCATTAAAGAGTTTACAATCTTAGTTTTTCTTGAATTGTTGGCGGGTGATGTCTAGGTAAGTCCGGCCGTATCCGTTGCCGTATCCTTCTACTGTCGGCTCAATAAAGGAGTCGAAGTTATACTTGTTGTAGGAGTCGATGAGAATTAACCGGTTGCGTCCGGCATTCATCTTGGCCACGTTGCACATGGTGCGGTAGGTGGCGTCGTCTTTCTTCACAATCGGAGAGTTGCCGACGGAACCGCGACCGTCCTGCACCAGTTTGTTCCATGCCGGACCGACACAAGGAACGAACTCCATGCTGCCGTCGCCGAAAGCAGGCAACGCTGTTTCACGGTTGTACTTCCAGTTTTGGTCTATCATCTGCGGGTACATATAGGAACGGCTCATTTCCGACTGGTCGTACATATTGCGGCTGGCTACGGCATCTACGCAACCTTCCATGTAGAAGTATTGATAACGCATCTGGTTGCACCATACATCAGCGCTTTCCACCATGATGTAAATGTCGTAACCGGTAGCTTCTTTCACCGCTTTGCGGATGCCGTCATACATTGCCTTGGATTCTTGCGCATAGATTTCGCCTGTCTTGTTCTTGATGTAAACTACCGGGCGTGTGCCGTTCAGCTTGTAGTAACGTTCGTCCGAGAAGTAACAGCCGATTTTGCTGAAGAAATTGTTCAGTAGTTGCTGGCGGGTGTAGGTGACACCGTCATATGCTTTTCCGGCTGCCGTCTCGATACAGTTGCTTGAAGAAAGAGTGGGGGGCAGGTCGACAATGTTGTTCCAGTTGACAGCAATTACTATCTTCATGGTTTTCAGGTCTACGAAGTCTACTCCCGGTTGTCCGAGGTGCGGCATCGGCAGGCGTTTGCCACCCCTGCCGGAACGTCCCAGCATCATAGTGACGAACAGGGAATCTCCCTGGTTGATTTCCGTACCGGGGCCCTTGCCCAAGTCAGCGCCCACTTCGGGCAGGATGATAAAGTTCGCTCCTGCTTCGATACAGTCGTCCACGTGCTGCTGTACCATCGGTATCATGCGATAGCTTTGGCTTCCTGCGTCCGGTTGCAAGTAACCGTCCTTTTGTGATTTGGGCATTACTTGCGGTGTCAGGTTGTTGTAGTCGTTCTTGGCGCTCAGTTCCTTGTCTGTCAGCGTCAGAAGTTCCCAACGGGTGAAATTTGCGTCGCCATTCGGTCTGGTGGTAATGTCGTTCCCCTTGTAGTAGAAGATGCCCACCTGATAATCTTCGGTGACAGGAATTTCCGGAATCTCGTAGTTCAGGAAGTAGTCATCGACGCTCGGACCTTCTTCCTTGCTGCATGCTGCAAGAAGTAGTAAGGCTGCGGAGCATCCGGCAATGTATTTCATTAGTTTCATAACTGTCTATCTGTTTATTATATTATTTATTATCTTCTATGCGTACCCACTTGATACTTGCCGCCAGGCGTTCTTCTCCTTGCAGGGAAGCGTATTCGGGATAGTCTTCGAGTACATTTTCGATAAACTCTTCAATTGTGTCACCATACCAATGGGCTACCATTTCGTTGTTATACATCAACTGGCCGCCTTTCCAACGCTCGTACAAGCCTTCCTGGTTGTATGGACCGCCGATACCCAACGGAGTGAAGAAATTATCATTATAGTTACCGTCGGAACGGGGTACGAGTGAAGTGGATTGCAGCATACGGCAGGCTTCACGGTAATAGTTCATGTTCCAGTTACGTTCGTCCGTAGGATATTGCAGGCGTTCGGGCACCGGGTCGAACTGGTTGGCACCGTAGGTTCCGTAGTTGTTCGGAGTTCCGTTGTAGAAGATAGGCGGATATTGCATCACACGTGTTCTGCGTTCCAATGTCCATCCGGCGAATCCGTTGAAATAGTCGGCGATGTAACGTTGCTTCCATACCTGTTCCAGATTGTTCTTGTAACCGCCTTTTCCGTTGATGTCGGCTTTATAGAAGGCACGGTAGTCGCGGCATCCCAGTCCGTTGGTGTTCCATTTGATACCGTTGCGTTCGATGTATCCGGATACTCCGCTGGTGACGCCATATTCGTTCATGGAAGCACTGATACCGTTGTAGTAGTATTGTTCGGCACTCTGTGGCAATGCCACGTTCAATCCCCATTCGTCTTTACGCAATTGGATTTCGGCGAGCATGAAGTTTATGTCCGCCCATGTCAGCAGTTTCACCGTAGCGTCCTGCTTGATGAAGTCACGATGAATCAAGGCGTATGTATATCCCTCGATGCTGACGGAAGCTGTGGAGTAAAGGCTCTGGAGGTTGTTATTGTGCTCATCCTTGCCTACAATCCATCCGGTTGGAGTCTGTTTCAATTCGAAACGGGGCAGGAACGGTACTCTGTAGGATACCTGAATATATTTCTGCTCTGCTACGGACCACAGGGAATCTCTTACTACAGCACGGTAGTCACCGCTCTCGTTGATACGTGATGTTTGTGCGTACTTGCTCAGACGAGGGTCTTTGTAGGAACGCATATAGCAGAAGAAGTATTCGTTCATTGCCGGGTATGTCAGGCCGCCTATCTCTGTTTCTAGTTTCGTACCCAGGTCGAACTCTTTCAGGATACGGTTGTAATATAAGGATACGTCGGCATTGGGGTCGGTCCCGTAGCGTCCGGCCGCGTTGTCGCTGTTGGAACTGAACAGGTAGTTGCGGTTTGTTTCATTCAATGCTTTTTCTATCTGTTCACGTGCCATGGAGATGGCTTCGGGACTTTTCTTCATATTCATCATGCGGATAGCTACGTCCAGACGCAGGGAGTTGGCAAATTTGCGCCATTTCTCAATGTCGCTGTCGCCACCGGCAGACGGATAGAACGGGTCTTTCAGCATTTTCGTTCCGTTCGGGTCGAAAGTTTCCACTGCCTGGTCCAACCAGCGGAGTATTTGCATATATGCTTCGGCTTCGCTGTTGTAGTAATATACGTTTCCGTAAGTCTCTTTGCAGGCAGAATCCAAAGGGATAGGTCCCCAAGTTCCGGTCAGTACGGAGTAGAGGTAGGCTTTCCAAGTGGTCAGTATCGCCCAGTAGTTGCCGTTGGTATCCCGGTCATATTTTTGTTCCATGATGGCTACGTCGCCCAGGACTTTCTTGTAGAAGTTATAGAATCTGTCGCCTACGTTGTCCGAACTTTGCGGGCTTGTCCAGGAAACTACGTAACGTGCCATGTAGGCGTAGTAGTTATAGTTCATTTCGGATAATACGTCCAGGGATTTGTAGATAGTGCCCGGAAATATCTTCTGAATGTCAATCTCATCCAGATATAGCTTGTTGGGGTTTTGGTTGGTTGCGTCGAAACTATCCACGCAAGATGTAGCCAGTCCCAACAGGGCTGCAGTGCATAGTGTATATAAGTACTTTTTCATCGTCATCGCTGTTAAAAAGTTATTTTAAAATCGAAACCGTAACTGGAAGTGGGCAGGTTGAAGCCTCGTTCCAAACCTTGTTGGATTCCCATGGAAGAAGTGGCTTCCGGGTCAATTCCTTTCGGCGTTTTCTGATGAAGAATAGCTACGTTCCTGCCTACGGCGGAAACTCTCATGGATTGTATGAACCCTATCTTTCTCAGCCAGTTCTTGGGAATGTTGTACCCTAAAGAAATTTCTTTCAGTTTCACGTAAGAAGCGTCGTACAGATAGAGTTCGCCGTTTTTACCGCTGTCGTTGGTCCAATAGTCAATCGGTTTAATCCAAGCCTGGCAAGGTTGTCCCGCCAATCCCGGTACGGAACTGTCATAAACGGCTCCGGGAATATTCATACCTTTCGGGCGCGAAGCGTCCATGTAGATGTTGTTCTTGCCATTGGGGACGTATTTAGGGTCGAGAATACCGAGGTAACCAGTCTGGTCGCCTTCATTCAGAATCAAGTCGGAGAACAGGTGTTCGGTACGTCCGCCTAGTGACATGATGGATTGCGCGTTTCGGGAAGACTGGAAAGCTGTCTCCGACCATACGTGCCCGCCCATACGGATGTCTAACATGGCGGAGAAAGTCAAATCTTTCCAACGGAGGGAAGTACGGATACTGCCTGTCCATTTCGGCTCTACGCTGGCAAGGAATTTAGCTTCGCCTGACAAGGGACGGCCGTTGGCTCCCACCAACACTTGTCCTTCGTCATTGGTCTTCCACGGCTCGCGGCAGTAGAGGCTGACTAGCGGCTCACCTTTCACAATGCGCAGTTCCACGCTGTTTTGTACGGTAGTCAGTGTCATGTAGTCCATACCGTTGGCCAGTGAAACCACTTCCGAGTTGTTTTTAGCACAGTTGATGTCTACTTTCCATTCCCAGTCTTTGTTTCTGAAAGGAACGACGCCTAGTGTTACTTCATATCCCCAGTTCTTAACTTCACCGGCGTTGAACAAGGCTTCTCCATAACCGCTTACACCGTTGATGGTGGAAGTCAGGATTTGGTTTTTGGTGTTCTTGTTGTAATAGGTGAAGCTGAATGAAGCGCGGTCTTTCAGGAAACGAAGGTCCAACCCTGTCTCGAAAGAGGTGGTACTTTCCGGTTTCAATGAATTGGTCTTGCGCTTGTTTTCACTCTCAAACCATGCCATGTCTCCCAAGTAAGAAGTATTGTAGCTGAATCCGTTCAGTAATTGGTCGAAGCCGGTATCGTTACCTACTTTGGCGTAAGAGCCACGAATCTTGGCATAGGATAACCAGTCTTTGGGAATACTCTTCACTAACTCTGTCAGTACGAAGCTGACACCGTAAGAGGAGTAGAAATAAGAACGGTTGTCGGAAGGCAGGGCAGACGACCAGTCGTTACGTCCGGTTACGTCCATGTAGATGAAATCTTTGTAACCTACGCTGGCAGTTCCGTAGACAGCCTGCTTTTTCTTCGCGTTATATTCCGGCCATGATTTGATGGTAGCACCGTTGTTGGTGAGGGAAATAAAGTCGGAAGTAGCCAATGTACCGATTTCCGAGTTTTGTTTCTTGAACAGGAAGTCCTGCATATTGGTACCCACGCTGGCGGATACGTTGAAGTCTTTCCAGGTCTTGTTGTAAGAAAGCATGGCTTCGTAAGTATAGTTACGGGCTTTCTCCGTGAATTCTTTGTAGAATCCGTCGGCATCTCCCGGAGTGTACATATTACGGAACTCATAGCCGTCTTTCATATTCATGTCGAGGGCGGCTTTCAGACGCAGTTTCAGGTCTTTGGTCAGTTTGTAGTTTATCGTAATGTCTGCCAGTATCCATTCTTTCTTATCCTGGTTGGAAAGGTCGTTCAGCATCCACACCGGGCTCTGGAATTGAAGGGCGGTCGGTTTTCCGTTCTCGTCTTTCCAGGGATACATTTCCTGTATGGAAAGGTCGCGCGGCATATCCATAAGTGTATAAATCGGGTTACGGTCGGAGTTGTTACGGTAAGAACGGTTTTTTACATTCTCGTGCGTATAGCGACCGTTCAGGTCGACGTCCAGTGACTTTGTCAGTTTCACATTGGAACGCACGTTGAAAGCGTTACGGGTAAGGTTGTTCAATCCTTCCAATACGTCGTCGCTCCGCAGGTTGGTAAAACCGATACGGGTGGAGACATGCTCGGTCGCACGTTCGATAGAAACACTGTTTGTCCAGGAGTAAGCAGTCTGATACATAGAGGTGGTGTTTGCCGGGGTAGGAACGTAGGATTTGAGTTCTCCGTTACGTCCCACTACTTGGAAGCCTAACATGGGCATACCCCATGAACGGGAGTTGTCATAACCGCCCATCCGTTGGATGCCGTAAGGCAGATTTGGGTCGTAGGGCACTTTGACGTCACCATTGAATGAGTTAGCCTTGTTGTTTTCAAAACGGTTGATATGTCCGCCCCCATATATATTCTGATAGATGGGGTATTGGGAAAACTCGGTGAACTGCACGTTTGTGGAGTAGGTAACTCCCAGTCCGCTTCTTTGACCGGCTTTCTTGGTGGTAATCAGGATGGCGCCGTTGGCTGCATCCGAACCGTAGAGGGCGGAAGCGTTCGCACCTTTCAGGACTACGATGTTTTCAATGTCGTCCGGGTTGATACTGTTGGCAGGGTTACCGTAGTCAATTTCGCCGCCGGTGACATCATTAATAATAGGTACACCGTCGATAACATAAAGTGGCTGGTTGTTACCTGAAATGGAGTTGGCGCCACGGATGCGCACGGTAGCCGAACCGGCGGCACCATTGGAGATAACCTGTAATCCCGCTACTTTACCTGCCAGCATGTTTACGAATCCGGCATCCCGGTTTTCGGTCATGCTTTCCACGTCCATCTTCTGGAAAGCGGTGGAAAGTGATTTTTCATCACGGCGCAAGTCCATAGCTGTTACTACGGTCTGTTCCAACATGACGGCGTCTTCTTCCAGGGTTACATTCAATACATTTTTTCCTTTTACTACATTGAATGATTTTGTCTTAAAACCGATATAGGAGAATTTCAACACGGCGCCGTTTTCCGGGACTTGAATAGAGTATTTACCATCAAGGTCGGTTATTACACCTTTTGTACCACCTACTATCACTACATTAGCACCGATAATAGGCTCACCTTGTGCATCGGATACTGTTCCTTTAACTGTCCGGTTCTGCGCCTGCATCACCGAAGCACTGAACAGCATTAAAACTAAAATGAGACTTCTTTCATAGTATCTCATGTGCTGAGAAAATCGTTGTTTCATGCTTTTCATGAATTTATTTTTGAATAATCACTAAATTTAAGAATCAGTCGGATGAGAGAACCTGTTTTTATTATAGGCTTCATCATTCGAATTAGATTAAGGTGTTCTTTCTTCTTTCATAATACAGTTCTATTTTTAAGATTAATTTTCAGCAAAAGAACTGTGAACCGATAAAAAAAGCGTGGTGTTTGCGATTAATTGGGGATTAAAAAACAATTAAATGTGAATTAAGTCTTTTTTTTCTTATAATCCTTCACAAACAGATGCTTACCCTTTGTATTAAGTGAAAATAAAGTTATGAGCAAAGAGGAATATCACTCGGTTTATTCAGGCTTGTGGTGTGGAATGTATGAAAAGAAACTCCCCTTTCTCTAAATCTTGATAAGTTTATCGGTGGTTCAGGGAAAAGGGAGAGAAAATTTAATTAAAAAATAGCTTGTCGTCCGGGTTATAAGTCGGCAAAGGGGACTTTATAAGTTTCACCCATGGAGTCATGATACTCTTTGCAGAAGCGGTCGTACAGGTTTCGGGCAATACCTTTCTTTCCTTGTGCGACTAGTACGGAACACTTGGCTGCCAATGCTTCTTCATTCAGCGGGTCGTGCAGGAACATGATGTCGGCAAGGCGGATAATCATATCCTGATGGTTCCGGCTGATTTCAATGTCCAGCAAGTTCTTCAGCAAGTCAATGGAATAACTGGAATAGTCGTCCTTAAAGTCGTCCAGCCAATCGAGAATCGTGTTGGGGAGTAAAGGGCCGTATAGCAGTAATTCCAGAATCCGGTTCAACAGTTCTTCACTTTTCTCCTGTTCGAATTGTTTGGTACAGGCAATCAGAGTGTGGTAATCACAGAAAACATCAGTTCCCCATTTGATACGCAGGAAATTATTTTCTATCATTACTTCCATATCTCCGATGCTTTCCAAGAGTACCCGTAGCTTGCGCAGGTTTACGTTACGGTTATTACGGGCGGCTGTTTCTTCCTTGTCCGGCCATAATATTTCCGTGGTCTTGGAAGCTAAGATGCCTTGGGCATTTTTTTCCGTATGAAGTATGAGCAGGATAAGCATATGTTTCAAACGGGGGGTAAAGTTGGAAGTGATGTCATTTCCATCTTTATCGCGTACGTTGAAACAACCCAGTAAAGAAATTGATGCACGGCTACGGTCGTAATAGTTCATCGTTTCAGTGAAAACGGGCTCTGTGTCTTGCATTATTTCTCTTCTCGATGCCGCCTTGTACTCTGTCGGTTCCAGTTGTTTTTGGGTATTTCCGGTTTCTGTCATAGCTGGATTTTCTGCGATTTTCTTGGGGGCAGGTGTTTCTTCCTTCTTGTTCTTGCATTTCAAGCGGTAGAATACGAAACCACCTAGGGCAAGCAGGATGATACCGATGACATAGATATACCAACAGTTGCCGGTATCCTCTTCAGTCGTGGACTGCCGGATATCCATTTCATTCACGAGCGGCATATTGATGGAATAGATAGCTACATCGTGTGTATGGTTGCTTAGTATCTTATCCAATACCAGGAACAGTTTCCCATGTGACGAAGAAGTATATAGGCTGAAGTCGCAGTCTTGATAAGTCGATTCATTATATATAGGCTTGGAGACTTCCGTGTAAACGGAGTCTTTCATCGAAATCTTCCACAATACGCCCCCTTTATTTGTCGAGACGGCGTAGAAGGTACTGTCCGATGGTTCGAAATACATGGATGAAGCCATAATTGTGCCGTCCGCTTTGGGATTGTCTTTTTGCCAGACGATACGTGATTGCTTGGTTTTCAGATTGATGGCACACAAGCCCCAATAGTAGTGAGTGCTTAGTTCCTGCTTGCCGTACTTGTTTCCTCTGCCGCCAAAGATATATAGTTCATCGCCTACCACCGCCATAGCTGCCGAGTAGCGGGGATAGAGGGGGCGTTCGTATTCTATCTGCTCTACTTTGCCGCTGCCGGACTTCATCCGATAGAGGTCATTGCGGTATTGGTAGAAACCATAGCCGCCGAAGAAATAGAAAGAAGAGTCTGCCGGATTAAATGCCCTGGCATGGTTGTAGTTAGAGGCTTCTTCCGTATTGCGTACCTCGTTGCTCCATTTCTCCGTATCGAACGAGAGGCTGGAAGTTGTGCCTTTTTTCGGGAAATAAGAGACTAACCGGTTGCTTAATGTATCGTATATAAGATGGTTGGGAGACTCGACAGCCGGATAACCGCCGCGTATGGTTACTTCTTTTTGAAGGACTCCGTTTTCATCTAAAATATCAATAGATTGGGATTTGACGATATAAAACAAGGCGTCGCGGACGTTAAAGGCTATGTTCAGTTTTCCCGGAATTTTAGCCTGGTGGATAAGTTTCCATTCGATATGATTGTCTATCAGCCATAGAGGATGGACTGCGCGTGCCACGGCCTCTTCTATTTCATCATAGCAGACATCGTCATTGTGTTTCCACAGTTTCCATTCTCGTATCTGTTTTCCATCTTGTGTGATGGTTATGTTTCTCAGGTCGATAGGAGCTACGTCTGCCAGGTATTGTTGCATCTGTCCGAATGAAGCCGTTACGCTTTTCACTCCTTGCAGGGGAGCCATTGCCGATATTTTCTTGTTGTCGTAATCTACTTCGATAACGTTGTCTTTCAGGCGTAGGTGCAAAGATACATCCAGCCATTTTTCCCGTTCTATGGGGCTGTTTATGTTCACGATACCTTCGTTGAGCACCAATGCCGGGAAATGCCTTTCTTCACCTGCGACAAATGAGAAGCGGATAAACTGGTTCGTATTTGTATGCAGATGGAGAATGGAACCAAAGTCGGGTTCGCCTGCCCGTACATACATCTGAAAGGAAATGATGAAGTCGTTTTTTATAGAGAAAGGTTGGTTATCATCCAAGTACAAGGTGGTTCTCTCTACTCCCGGCACTGTATGGGATTTGAGAGAAAGACCATAATCATACAAAGAAGATGCGTCCACTTTACCTACCGTGCAAAGCAGGACGAAGAGCAAAATTTGCAGTTGATATTTCATAGTACTCTGTTTATAGTGCAAAAATACAAAAAACTGTATGATATCCCCAAGAAATGGGAGTTATTTATGGGGCAATACTTTGAAACAAACATTTGGCATTACTATCTATCATACGTTTTATGAAAAATGAAGATGTCCCAAAATAGAATGCAGGAAATGAAAATTCTATTTTGCGACATCTTCATATAAACCGGTTGTAGCTTATTTACTGTCTGCTGAGGGTGGAGCGGCATTGATTCCGCTGCCCCATGCCTTATTCGGCTTATTGCCCATTTTCAATACTAATTTTCCACCGTTTTTCAAATCATCGTGGCTGAACCAGGGTTTCTCCCATTCCTGACCGTTCAGTGTAGCCGACTGGATGTATTTATTCTCTTCGGAAGCGTTCGGAGCTTCGATTTCAAATACGGAACCGTTGCTGAGGGTCACCTTTGCATTGGTGAAAAGAGGACTCCCGATATTGTAGACGGGCATTCCCGGAGTGACAGGATAGAAACCCAGTGAGGAGAAAACTACAAATGAAGTCATGCCACCGCCGTCTTCGTCTCCCGGCATCCCCATAAGGTCATTGCGGAACCAGGTTTTCAGCATTTGGCGGATACGTTTCTGAGTTTTCCAAGGCTGGCCTGCGTAGTTGTAGAGATAAGGTACGTGCAATGACGGTTCGTTTGCCATGGAAAACTGTCCGACGTTGCCTGTGTGGTCGGGGAGTTTTGAATAGAATTCATATTTGCTGCGTCCCAACGGTTCGCTGAAAGTGCGGTCGAGGTTGGCGATGAACTGTTCTTTTCCGCCCATAAGGTTGACGAGGTCGGCTACATTGTGGGGGACGTCCCAACGATATACCCAGCCGTTGTTTTCGCCATAATATTCACGGGCACCCATACCGCCTGAATAACGGTAGTCAAATGGAGTAATCCAGTTGCCTTCCTTATCTTTCGGATGGAAGAAACTTGTTTCTTTATTGAAGATATTCCGGTAGTTGTAAGAACATTGCAGATAGTGGGCAGCTTCGTCTTTTTTGCCTAATGCATCTGCTATGCGTGAAAGGCACCATTGGTCATAACTGGTTCCTAATGTGACGGCAACAGGTTGGCGCTTCTCGAAAGGATGCACGTTCGGGTCGGTTTCCTTCTCGTCCGGGCGAAGGGCGGGGATATATCCGTTGTCACGGTAGAATTCATCCAGCCATCCGGCAGCGGCTCCCGACCAGGGGGCGAGAGTTTTCTCTTCAATTCCTTTCCGGCAGGCTTCGTAGGCTTTTGCCGCATCTATGTTCAAGCCTTTGGCAAGGGCGTCGGCTATGGTGGCGACGGCATGATTGGAGTTCATACGGCGTGAGTCGCCTGTCACTTCGGGGAAGGTAGGCATCCACATCGTTCCCATCTGTTCCGCCATCAACAGGAAAGAAGCGATAATATCTTCTTCTTTTTTCTGGTCGATGAGTGTGCGAAGCGGGTGGGCGGCGCGGTAGGTGTCCCAAATCCAGTCGTCGTTATAGAAAGGTGTACCGTTGTCGTCATGTACTTTGCCGTCGAAGGCGCTGAAGTAGCGACCGCCGGCTTCGCTCATGCAGATAGGACGTTCGAAAGTACGGTAGAATGAAGAGTACAATACGGTCTTGTCGTCTTCTGTTCCTCCTTCTACTTTGATAGAGCCTAAGGCATCATTCCATATCTGTCGCCCTGCTTTTGCCAGATTCTTTATGTTGTAGTCTTTCAGTTCATTGCGCATATTTTTTTCAGCCTGTTCTTCGCTGATGAAAGAGATGCCGTAACGAAGGCTGACTGTTGTTGTTCCATCGGCGAAACGCCATGCTGCACAAGCGTTTATGCCTTCTGCATTGTCTTTGCTGGCTTCGATTACACCGTCGTTCAGGATGCCGGTGCTTACCGGTTTTTCCTGCGGTTCGATATATACATATACATTGGTGTTGGCACTCAACTGCTGATGTCCGCTGATAAAGTTTTCACCTACATGTATAGAGCCATTGCGGGAGTTGACAATGATATAGGCAGGTTTGTCCGCTTCAAAGGTTATCCGGTAAAGGGCGGATTGATGGGAAAGGGCATACTCTGCTTTCATGCGGTTGTCGTCCAGGTCTACTTCGTATGAGTAAGGGGTGAGACGCTCGTTATCATAGTTGTAAGTAATGATGGGGCGGAGCTCCGTTCCCTGATAGGGGCTGAGGTTGAACGCGGAACGTTCGCGATGATTGGTGACAATCAGAGGCAGTCCGTTTAACAACTCGGTTGTATAGTCGGCGCGTTCGGGATAGACGCGGAGCATACTGTTCGGTAGTTGGATGGTAGGGAATGTAGGAACCAGCAGATGGCTGATATTACCTATGTACGGATTGACATAGTCGACAGGCTCCTTGTTGGAGCTCTGCGACTGTCCGCCATTGCATCCGCTTAGCATGGCAACAATTGTTGCGGTAGCGAAGAAATGTGTAATTCTCATGGTTGCTTTCTATTTTTAGTTATTTTATTTGGCTTCCGGGTTGATGAAGGCAGCTTTTAAAGTCGGAAGAAAATCCTGTTTGTTGTCACATTTGAAGAATCCGGTAAAGTCATTCCGGTCGCCTTCTCCTATTTTTATGACTAACTTGTTCCAGCCTTGCAATAGAGGAAGCTCTTTATAGATTATTTCATTCCGCCCATTGTGCGATACGCTTGTATAAGGCTTGTCATTAATGAACAGTTCGCGTTTCTTCGCTTTCAGCATCAGTGAGAGTTTCGGCATATTAGGCTCTATCAGCAGGTCGTCCAGGGGACGCGGGCTGAATACATAAAATTCCAATGTTCGGCTGTCATTCTCCTTCACGAATTTATCTTTGGTGGCTACCGGGAAGTTCATCTGCTCGTCGCGCAGGAAAAAGACTTCGTTAATGTCGATTTCCGGCTTTTGGGACTGGATTCCTGCGTTCTTCAAGATAGCGCTCAGTGTATTGTATCCTTTTTCTGAATTGGCGAACTCGGTTAGTGTGCTCAAATAGAAAGTGGAAGCGCCTTCCCGGTATTTGACAAACACCGGAGTGGCGGACGTACATTCGTATTCACTGCGGATTGTTCCGGCTGTCTTGATTTCTTCCGGTCGTTTGTTCCACTTGCGCCAGTCTGTCTTGCAGGCGTTCAGTAGGACATCGCCTTCTTCTACGAATGCGCCTTTCAGTGAATACTCGGAAGCATCCGCCTTTTGAAGTTCACAGAAATAGAAGTCGGAGTTGTTGAGCCCATGCATCCATGTTTTCTGCACAGGTAGGAAAGAAGAACGTTTCAGCGGGTCTAAGGCTACCGGAAGCGGTAGAATCTCGTTGTATCTTCCTACGGTTTCCGGTGTAATTCCCCAAATCCATGCATCTGCGCCTTTGGCAAGCTGCTTTTGCAGTTCTTTTTGGGTGGCGGCATCTAATGCGCGGCTACCGTCTATGATATAAAGCAGTGAGGAAGGAGTAGTTATTTTTGAAGCGAATGTTACTCCCTGTGCGTCCATCAATTGTTTTATTTTGCTGTCCGGATTGCCCACGTATACTACTTCTTTATAATTCCCGGTTGCATTTGTGGCTTCGTGGGCCTTGTATTGTTCTTTGTCGATTGTGGCGTAAGGTGACCATGCCGGTTCTCCCGGAGCATTGGCGGCACGCAGAGCGCTATACATCGGCCATTCCTGATAGAGTGGCAAGGTTGGGTCGTAACCGGGATTGAATGTCGTGCAATAAGGGCCTACACGTTCGGGTTGCACGCCCGGAACCCCTTCTTTGTATTCGCCGAAGAATACGCCGTCTTCCGTCACGGAAGGCGTTTTCGTTACATCTCTCTTGCCGAGTGGGAGTGGTTTCAGTGCATACCATGCCATATTGAAGACAGTGGTGTATGAAGCACCCATCCGGCGTTGGTTGGCTATCAGGTTGTAACACTCGTTTGCCAGTCCTTCCATACGTCCTTCCTGTGATTCGTAAGCACGTTCTCCATTGTATTTGGATACTTGTTCCGGTGTTCCGTAGTAAGCCATGCTGTGTTCGCCGATACCCCAAGGCTTTCCGATGTTAATCCAGTTTTTCATGGAGTTGATGTCTCCATAGTGCCCGACGGTTACAGGTAGTATGCCATTGCCGTCGTCTTCACCGTCAGATGAAATCCAGGGACGGGTAGGGTCGTACAGGCGTACGATGTCGCGCCATTCTTCCCATGCCTTTTGTTGGGTGGGCATTAGTTCGGGACGGTTATATACATGCAGGATAACAGGTTTATTCTCGTTGCTGACACTCCATCCGAAGACGGAAGCATGGTTGCGGTCACGCAAGACAAAACGTTTCAGATGTTCTTTTGATGATTCCCAAAAGTGTTCCGAATCCAGTTTCGGTCCGCCGTCACTTGCCCAGTTGGCGGTTTCATTCAGTACGCAGATACCCATTTCGTCGGCCATATCCATATAGAAGCGGGGATAGACCTGTGCGTGCGGGCGAACTGCGTTTCCGTTCATGCCCTTAATGGCAGTGAACCATGCCCATGCGTAGCGGCGTGTCATTTGCGGGATACCCATAAAGTGCCAGGAGTCTCCATGCAATGCATAAGGTTCGCCGTTCAGACATTGTGTAGTTCCTTGCAATGTCCATTCACGCCAGCCGAAGCGTTCGTATTTCGTGTCGACAGTCTGTTTTTTGTCTTTTATGGAAAGTAACAAGGCATACAGGTTCGGTTGTTCGGGAGTCCAGTATTGGAGCGTATTCTTGCCGACAGGTACTTGTAAAGTTACTTTCTGTGTTTCATTGGCTGCCAGCGAAACTTTGAGCGGAGCTACCTGTAACGCTTCCGTACCCAATGTCCAAGCAGGAACGGGAGCGGAATTAATGTCCGTTCCGGCACAGTTTATCCATTCTTTTACATTGCCTTGCAGTTGTATGTTGGCTTTCTGGGTGGTTTTATTCTTCAGGGTTACTTCTATTTCCAATGTATTCTTGGAAACCAGCGGTTTCACATATACATCTTCTATATGTATTTGGGGCAATGCCAACAGATATACATCTTGCCAGATACCGTTGATATGGTATCCCCACATGGAACCGCCCGGAACGATACGGCGACCGATAGTCGAGTTGTCTTCAAATAAGGACTGGCTGCGTACTCCTACAAGTATTTCCACAGTTTCGCCGGGAGTCACTTTATCTGTGATGTCGAAGCTGAAAGGCAGGAACAAATCGAAATTCTCGCCTAACTTTTTCTTATTGACATAGACTTCGGAATATCCTGCGACGGCTTCAAAGTGAAGTTTGATTTGCTGACCTGTCCAGTTGGCGGGGATGGTGATGTTCTTCTTCATCCATGCCATTTTTACCTGTTCCCATTCTTTCGGGTAAGAAGGATAGTTGCGATGGTCGGGCCCCTCTAAATCACGATAACCGAAAGAGTTGATATTCCATGGAGAAGGAACTTTGATGCGTGTCGCACTCCAACTGTCGCCTTCTTTCGGGAGTGGCAATTCGGGAGCTGTTCCTTTCCCTTGTTTGTAGTCCTTCGGTAAAGCAACAGGTTGAAAATCCCAGTAGCCGTTCAGGCAAATTTCTTGACGGTGTTCTTTCTCGGTTTTATTCACTAAGCCCTCGCTGGGAGCAAAAGGGTAGGGATAAAGTAACTTTTGTCCGTTAGTAACTGTTTGTGCATTCGTCTGTATGGGCTGTAAGGTAAAACTAGCCAGCAGACTGCACAATAGGATTAGATTCTTCTTCATATTTATACATTAATAGTTTTTCTGATATTATTAGTTTGTGGCAAAGTAAAGGGAAAAGCATTAAAAAGGGGGAAGGAAAAGAATTAATCTGGGATTAAAAAGTGATTAATTGCACAAAACGCTCGTTTTTCTTCAAAATAATGAAGAAAAGCAAGGTTTGGTTGTCAACTTTGCGGGACTAAAAAAACTTGTGGGCAAGAATGTTTTTTATTTTGGTTTCCATCTGTTGTCCGGGTGGATTTTAGATGAAAAACGGCATTTTAAGCGATTTAATTGTTTTTTAATCTCCGGTTAATCCGGTTTTAATAAAGTAGGAAACCGGCTCCATTTATCTTTGCAAATACAGATATGATAAATGTTATTTGATAAAAATGAAAAACTATGAGACACAATTTATTATTTGCTTTGAGATATTTTCTTCCGCTCTTCTTTAGCGGATTAGTCGTCTTGAATGTTGCTTGTAAGGAAGAACGTTCATCCATCAATGATGATTCCGGGAAAGATGGGGATAGTGATGATGAATATGAGTACGTGGACGACCGTTATGATAATGGGATAAGCTGCGAGGAATACTTGGCCAATTATCGGGGAGTTCCGTTTAAGAAAGACCAGGAAGGAAATAGTTTGTTTGTGATTTCGGGAGTACCCGCTACGATAGAAGCCGAGGACTTTGATGACGGCGGACAGGACATCTCTTTCAACTTCAAAAACAGCACGGCTGGAAACTACAAGGATTATCGTACAGAAAAGGGAGTTGCCATCAGCAAGAGCGGAACGGTCATTAATATTGGTAATATCAATAATGGTGACTGGCTTTGTTATACATTGCAGGTCACTCAGGCAGGGGCTTACTCTATTGAAACATATTGTGTGTCGGGTGGCGGAAAGACCAGTTTTTATTTTGAGGTGGACGGGAAATCCGCCGGTCAGATAGTCGATTCGCCGGAAGATGACTGGAGCGTCTTTTCACATTCGGTCAAGGTGACGAATGTGCAATTGAGTGAAGGAAAGCATGTCTTGAGGTGGTACACTACGGGCAGCATCAATCTGGATAAGTTCGTATTTACACGTACCGGAGAATATACAGGAGATAAAGTGGACGGTTCCCAGTTTGAATATCCCAGATACGGCTATTATGAGCATAATCCGTTGTTCGTCAATTTCTCCTCTCAGATGTTTCAGAACTCATTTACGGGAACGCTTTATACAGCCGACCCTTCGGCACATGTTTGGGCGGACGGAAGACTGTATGTCTATGCTTCACACGACATGGAACCGACACAGGGATGTGACCGCATGGACAGGTACCATGTTTTCTCTACTACGGATATGAAAAACTGGACGGACCATGGGGAAATAATGAACTCGGCTACTGTAAAAGCGCACGTGGGCATGGGCATTGACGGCTTTATGTGGGCTCCTGATTGTGCGTATAATAAGGAAGACCAATTGTACTATTTTTATTTCCCTCATAAGATTGACGCAAATACATGGCGTATTTTTGTGGCAACGAGCAAAGAACCTGCCGCGAAGTTCAGGGTGAAAGGAGTGATTGACGGTATTCCTTCTACGATTGACCCTTGCGTATTTGTCGATGACGACGGACAGCCTTATATTTATACCAGCGGTGCCGGCAAAGGTTGTTGGGGTGCTAAGTTACGTAAGGATGACTGGACGAAACTGGACGGCGTAATGACTCCTCTGACCGGTTTTACCGATTTTCATGAAGCTCCTTGGGTGCATAAATATAAAGGTAAGTACTATTTGAGCCATTCGGACAATCATGCGGCCAGTCAGGGCGGTAACCGGATGCAGTATTCTATGTCCAACAATCCTTTAGGCCCGTATACTCCATGTGGTACATATATGTATCCTCATGGTGAAGAAACGGCGCACGGCTCTATTGTTGAGTATAACGGGCGTTGGTATTCTTTCTACCACACGGCTAATCATTCGGGAAAAGGAGCTTTACGTTCGGTCTGTGTAGACCCGATTGAATATGACCAGAATAATAAGTTGAAAATGGTACGGAATTGGGGAATTCCCCGCAGTGGAAAGGCCGTGGAAGTAAAGATGTCACCGTCTGTGGTGATTCAGGCAGAGGACTATAATGCGGGCGGTGAACATTATGGGTATCATAAGAATCCGTCGGAAGGCGGAATGAAGCAGGAGACACAAAATGGGGTTACGTATCTTAAAGGAATGAAGTCCGGTGAATGGGTACGTTATTCGATTAATGTCAGGGAAGCGGGACGTTATGGCATCACTTGCAGAATGTTCCAAAAACGTTCGGGCGGTAAATTCCGTATTGCCATCAATGGGGTATATAAAACGGGGGAAATTTCTTTGAGCGGTTCTGCCGGTGTATGGAATGAGACTTTTGTATACCCTGTTGAACTGGAAGCAGGCGAGCAATATATCGACTTCCGTATTAAGGGCGGGGATATTGACATGGACTGGATAAAGTTCGGTGCGGGACACAGCCAGGTGCCCGGTGTCATTCAGGCTGAGGATTTTGACGAAGGACAATATAGTTTCAATAACGGTTCGTCCGGCAATTTCAAATCTTACAGAAGCGACCAGGGAGTAGCTATCAGTGCAAGTAATAATGTCGTCCACATTAGTAATACTTCCGGTGGCGACTGGATTCAATATACGTTTAACGTTCAGGAGAAAATTTCCAGTGTCAAGGTTCGCGCGGCAGCAGAAAATGGCGGTAAGTTTGCTCTCTCTTTTGATGGCGGGACGCAGTTGGATGCCGTTTCCACAACTACGGGGAACTGGAATACTTATAATGACTTTACAGTATCGAATGTGCAATTATCCCCCGGCACTCATACGATGAAAATTCATATACTCAGTGCCTTGAACATCGATTGGTTTGAATTTCGATAAGAAATAGAAAGAAATAAGTATAGTTGAGCTTGTTTGAGAATTAAATAGAGCAAAATATGAGAATACGAAATTTGTTTTTAGCGGGAAGCCTTGTCTTCTTTGGCTACTGTCCGTCTTTAGTTTCAGCGGTTACTGTTGAAAAGGCGGTAGTGCCGGGCACGGAAAAGAAAGATACCTATGTTCATATAATAATGAACGGGCAGAGTTTGTCTACCGGGCACCAGTCTTATCCGGTACTTTCTACGGAGAATGTGGAAGGTAATTATATGATTGGCAATCAGGTATGGATAAACTATGGAAATTCCCGGGAATATGTGTTTAATCCGTTGACAGGCAATATCGCTTCGAGTTTTCGCACCGGAAACGATGTAAAGAGCCGTTCGGCAGGGACGATAGCCGAGTGCCCGTTATTGGCGGCTGTCAATCATATCCGTTTGAAGCGACCGAAGATGGATAAAATTTTGGCGACTTCGGTAGGCGTCAGTGGTGCCAGTGTGGAAGAATTGTCGAAAGAGTCGGAAATACGTTCTTATTATAAGGACTTTCTCCGTTCATTGGATTACGGTGCTGAAGTTGCCCGAAACCAGAATAGCAATCTCTATTGCCCGGTTATTTTTTGGATGCAGGGTGAGTTTAATTACAGTCCGAATAAAGATAAGGGAATGCGTGCCGATGTGCCGAATACAACAGACAGGGAAGAATACAAAGCTTTGTTGTTGCAGTTGAAAAACAACATGCAGGATGATATATTGTCACGGTACGGACAGAAGAAGAAACCGGTATTTATAACCTATCAGACCGGCGCTCAATATATGCGGGATACGCTCTCTATCTCTATGGCACAGCTTGAAGCTGCTAATGAAAATCCGGATATCATCTGTGCGGGGCCTGTTTATCCGATGACGGACAGGGGCGGGCATTTGGATGCTAATGGGTATCGTTGGTATGGGGAGATGTTGGGTAAGGTTTATTATCAGACGCAAATCAAAAAGAAGGAATTCAAACCTTTACAACCGGTGGCAATAAAGCGGACAAGCCAGCCCAATCAGATACGTATCAAGTTTCATGTACCTGTGCCGCCTTTGGTGTTTGACGTGAATACATTACCCAAAATCCGTGATTATGGTTTTGAAGTGTATCTGAATGACTATCGGCCGGACAATCGTCAGACGATAACAAACATAGCTATCGAGAAAGATGAAGTTGTACTGACCTGTCAGCAATCTTTGGAAGGAGAAGTTATCATCATGTATGCCGGGATAAGAGCGCATATTGACAAGCAGGAGCATGGCAAGAATCATTTGCAGGGACATGGCAATTTGCGGGACAGCGACCCTTATAAAGCTTTTTATACCTATATAGACTTGGATAAAAAGAATGAGGATGGTTCTTATGTTTATCCGCGTGAGGAATTCGAAACGACTCTCCGTCCTGACTATGAACCTAAGGATGAATCGGGACAAATCATTTATGATAAGGTATATCCGCTGTATAATTTTAGTGTCGGGTTTTATTATAAGCTGCCTGCCGGTTGTATCAAAATTGACATCCTTTGAAACAAAGTTTATAGATGAAGGCAAAGATACCCCCTATCTTTGCCTTCGTCTTATCTTTGATTAGAAGTTTGTATAAATAAAGAATGCTTTGTTGCTATGAGAACAACCCCTTGGATAGAACTATGTAAAGGTATGCTACTTGTGTTGACAGTTTCCTGCGGACTGACCTGTTGCCACACAAATGGTACGTTAGATACAGCCGATACTGATAAGTTTCGTCCTGTCTACCATCATGCTCCCCTTTACGGCTGGATGAACGATGTTAACGGATTATCCTATAAAGATGGAGAGTATCATATCTATTTTCAATACGATTTCCCCGATTCCAACCGGGAAAATATGTATTGGGGACATTCTGTAAGCAAAGACCTTATGCATTGGGAGTATTTGGTGCCGGCTGCTTCCCGTGATACGTTGGAACACATCTTTTCCGACGACATGGAGATATTCAGCGCTTCCAAAGTCTTTTGGTATGCATCGGAGAACAAATGGGTGATGATCGTGTCTGCCGGTAAAGAAATAAGTTTTTATGATTCCAAAGATAAGAAGGATTGGAAGTATATGAGCAGCTTCGGGGAAAGATACGGAGTTCAGCCTTGTCTATTTGAATATCCTTATATGGTGGAACTTCCCGTAGATGGAGATATCGGTCGTAAGAAATGGGCTTTGGTAGTCAATGTAAATCCGGGCTGTTACTTTGGCGGCAGTGCAACTCAGTATTTTATAGGAGACTTTGACGGGACGAATTTTATTTGTGACAATCAGCCTAATGTCACCAAATGGCTGGATTGGGGAAAAGACCACTATGTTACAGCTTGTTTCTCAAATACAGAAGAACGGGTGATTGTCGTCCCTTGGATGAATAACCGGCAATATTGCCACATTGTTCCGACGAAACAATTCCGCAGTGCCAATGCATTGCCGCGTGAATTGGGATTGTACACACAAGACGATGACATTTATCTTTCCGCCACTCCGGTAGCGGAAGTAAAGATGTTGCGGAAAGAAAGTAAAGAGATTCCCGCTTTCGCCGTTACCAAAGATTATCATGTTGATTCTTTATTAACTGATAATGAAGGTTCTTATGAACTTGTACTGGATGTTACTGCCGGGAAAGCGGAGATTATGGGATTCAGCCTTTTTAATGGTAAAGGTGAAAAGGTTGACGTCTATTTCAATCTTCCGGAGAAGAAACTCGTAATGGACCGTACAAAAAGCGGTATTGTAGATTTCGGAAAGAACAGTGTACCCCATGAACTGGAAGCCCATGACCGTAGAAAAACGATTTCGATTAATTATATGGATGATTTTGCGTTGGCTACATGGGCGCCTATAAGGAAAGAGAATAAATATACTTTGGATATTTTTGTTGATAAGTGTTCGGTAGAAGTCTTTCTGAATGGGGGAAAGATAGCTATGACTAACCTCGTTTTTCCGACGGAACCATACAACCGTATGTGTTTCTACAGTAAAGGGGGAGCATTCAATGTTGATTCATTAAAAGTGTATAGATTAGGTTTATAAGTTAGGTTTTGTTGATTAGAATTAGGTGTGGGTAGCTGTCGGATACGAATCCGGCAGCTACTTTTAGGTATGATATGGTTCGAATATTGTCGGCTATTCATCAATTACTCATTTATTTCAATCGTGTATCCCCCTTGGAATATCTCACTCGGCTGTAAATGTTGCATCCAGTCTTTATTTTTATATTCACCTGTATAGTGTGCGCGGTCGCAACGCCCATACCAGGGTTCGATGCATACGAAAGGAGCATTCTTTGCAGGCGGTGACCAAAGACCTACCACTGGAGCATCAAAATGCAGGCTTAGATAAGCTCTCTTCTCCTTATTATATAACGTGACTTTATGAGTCTGTTCACCTTCCAATATCAAAGCATCCTTATCAAAGCTATGTATATCAAGTGGTAACAATCCATCCGCCAGCTCTAACGTATATTCAGTAGAAGGGTCTGCACATCCCTTTTCAGAGATAAGAATATACTTCAACCCTTCTTTCTTATCGAATCCGAAGAAACCTCTTTCCGAAGTGGCAGCATCAAAGTCCGGCCAATAGAAAGCAGGATGCGCGCCAATCTGAAAATGCATTTCTTTTTCACCGGTATTCTTAACTTTCCATATCACTTCAATTTGCTTCCCATGAATATGGTAACTTATTTCCAGACAGAATGGAAACGGATATTTCTGCAACGTCTCTTCATTGCTGATAAGACGATAACATACTTCGTTCTCTTTTTCAGAAACAAGCGTGAATTCCATGTCGCGGGCAAAACCATGTTGAGTAAGTATATAAGGAATACCTTCATTGCGATACTCATTCTCCCACACACTTCCTACAATGGGGAACAGGACAGGGGAGTGGCGTTTCCAAAATGCAGGGTCGGCTTGCCATAGATATTCTTTTCCATTGGCAAAGATACTGCAAAGTTCAGCTCCATGCGGAGATACTTGAATCGTAAGTTGTTCGTTGGAGATTGTCTTCATATCATTTTACTTATTTGTTGGATTTTTCTTTTGATTCGTCTTTTAAGAGAATACCACTTTTTGCATTCAGGGGAGAGATTACTTTCTTCCCGGTTTTGGTTTCGAGTTCCAATCGTGCATTGCGTGCTACTTCTCCGCCTTGATGGGCAATATCCATATGTTCGTTAAAGCTTTCCGGATTGTTGGCTTCGGAGATTTCCTTCGTCGAAAGTTCTGCAAGCATATTCAGTACCAACTCTTTGTTGGTCATGTTATCCCGTAGATTTTCTTTTTTTCATCCTTTGAATTGTTTATACTCTTTGGCTGTCATATCCGACCATGTCTGATAAATAATATCTGTGAGTGTGGCGAATTGGACACCTTCCTGCAATCCGTGTTTCTTCCATTCATCAGTTAAATCTTTGCGGATTTCTATTGATTTCAGACGTTGGTTAATCCAATTGTCGGAATACCCCATACGCTTATAATCCATTAAGGCCTGGTCGATGGATAATTCGGGGTCTTGTATCTGGTTGAGTCGTTCGCTGGCAACTTTAGCCATCCATAGCTTGAAAGGTTCTGCCTTGGGAGAAGGAATGGACTGGATAAGGCGGAGAAGTTGTTCGGTATCGGCGACGTCGGTAAGTCTCATTTTGCCATCGGCTGCCTGCATTTTCAAACCGTGACAGTTTGTCACGGTTTCATTTCCTTCTGCTTTTAGACGCTGTTTGAGTTTTCTCCAATATGCCGTAGAATCAACACTGTCCGTCAGAACAGCCACCACATCTACTATCGAAAAATACCACTTGTCCTGTTCGTCATCCCATACCGTACGCACTCTTCTTTCCTCAAAGAGCTTTAAAGCTTGTTGCTTAGTCATGAATTTTGTTTTTTAGAGTTTAATATTAAATGAAGAGTCGTTCTTTTTGGGGCTCATATCACTATACAAAGATAATGTTTTCTGGTATTATAAGGGAATATAATCTCAAGAATTCTCACCGCAAGAAGAAACACTCATAAAACCCTAAAAATAAGGGCACATGCAACAAAAATAACAGCCTTTGAAACATTTCTTTCAGCCGATTGACATAAATCAACCGTAATTTGCATCATCGATAAAAAGAAAATTCGTACTTTTAAATTAATAACATTAAACTAGTGCTCAGTATTATGAAGAACAAAAAACTTCTTAGCAGCGTTTGTTTCCTGTTTGCTTTCATGTCTAGTCTTTGGGGGCAAGGCATTACGGTGAAGGGAAACGTTACTTCCAAGACGGATGGACAGCCGATTATCGGTGCTTCCGTCATTGAAACCACAGCTACGACCAACGGAACAATTACCGACTTTGACGGTAACTTCACCCTTTCCGTTCCCGCCAGTTCAACCTTAAAGATTTCGTATATCGGCTATAAACCGATGACCGTGAAAGCGGCTACTTCTATCCGTGTACTATTAGAAGAAGATACACAGATGGTAGATGAAGTCGTAGTGACGGGCTACACCACCCAGCGCAAAGCCGATTTGACCGGAGCAGTCTCCGTCGTTAAGGTAGACGAGATTCAGAAACAAGGTGAGAACAACCCTGTGAAAGCCCTTCAAGGACGTGTCCCCGGTATGAACATTACAGCCGATGGTAACCCGAGCGGTTCCGCCACCGTCCGCATCCGCGGTATCGGTACGCTGAACAATAACGACCCTCTTTATATTATCGACGGAGTACCGTCCAAAGCCGGTATGCACGAACTGAACGGAAACGACATCGAATCCATCCAAGTATTAAAAGATGCTGCTTCCGCTTCAATTTACGGTTCGCGTGCTGCTAACGGTGTAATCATCATCACCACCAAACAAGGCAAGAAAGGTCAAGTCAAAATCAACTTCGACGCCTCAGTATCCGCTTCCATGTACCAGTCCAAACTCGATATGATGAATACCGAACAATACGGACGTACCTTATGGCAAGCCAACGTGAACAGCGGCAATAATCCGAACGCCAACTCTATCGGCTATCAATACGACTGGGGATACAATGCCGAAGGACGTCCCGTACTGAACAACATCTACGTCCCCAAATTCATAGATGAAGCCAATACAATCGCCATCGGCGATACGGACTGGTTCGACGAAATCACCCGTACCGGCTTTATCCAGCAATACAACCTCTCGCTGAGTAACGGTACGGAACGCGGCAACTATTTCTTTTCTTTAGGATATTATAAGAACGACGGTCTGATAAAGTACACCGACTTCGACCGCATCTCCGCCCGTATCAACAGCGATTATAAAGTAATAGGTAATCTCCTGACCATCGGTGAACACTTCACCCTCAACCGTACCACCGAAGTGCAAGCCCCAAGTAATATAATGAGCGACGCAATGATTGCCCTTCCGATGATTCCCGTGCGCACGGTAGACGGAACTAACTGGGGCGGCCCCAACAGCACCATGCCCGACCGCCAGAACGTAGCGCGTGTAGTCTACGACAACCGCAACAACCGCTATACCTACTGGCGTATCTTCGGTGACGCATACGTCAACCTGAACCCCTTGAAAGGACTCAATATCCGTTCCACCTTCGGCTTGGACTACGCACAGAAATACCAGCGCAACTTCACGCTCCCTTACAACACCGGCTTTCTGAACAGCGACAAAGACGCAGTGGAAATGAAACAGGAACACTTCACCAAATGGATGTGGAACGCCGTTGCCACCTACGAACTGGAGATAGGCAAACACCGTGGCGACGTCATGGCTGGTATGGAGCTGAACCGTGAAGACGACATCAACTTTGCTGCCTACCGCGAAGGATTTGCCATCCTGACTCCCGACTATATGTATCCGTCCGCAGGCGTCGGACAATCACAGGCAAGCGGTGGTGCAGGCGGCTTCTCTCTCGTTTCCTTCTTCGGAAAACTGAACTACTCCTACGCTGACAAATATTTGCTTTCATTTACGCTCCGCCGTGACGGCTCTTCTCGTTTCGGTAGCAACAATAAATACGCCACTTTCCCTTCCGTCTCCCTGGGATGGCGTATCAGCGAAGAAGCATTTATGGAAAAGACCAGAAGTGTAATTGACGACTTGAAAATTCGTGCCGCATGGGGACAGACTGGTAATCAGGATATTGAGAACTATGCCCGCTATTCCATCTACGAATCCAAATACGGCACAGGTAATCCCCCCACTTACGGCACTTCTTATGATATTACCGGCAACAACGGCGGCGGACTGCTCCCTTCCGGCTTTGTCCGCACTCAAATAGGAAACGACGACATCAAATGGGAAACAACCACTCAAACCAACATCGGTCTTGATTTCAGCCTGTTCAACCAAACCTTGTACGGCTCTGCCGAATACTACTACAAGAAAACGACAGACATTCTGATTAAACCCTCTTACATCGCTATTCTTGGCGAAGGTGGCGGTCAGTGGCGGAATGCCGGTTCGATGGAGAACAAAGGCTTCGAATTCCACCTGGGCTATCGTAACAAAACAGCTTTCGGATTGAGTTATGACATAAATGCGAATCTTGGATTGTATCGCAACAAAATTCTGTTCGTTCCCAGTGAAGTAGCTTCTACCGGTGACTTCGGCGGTGACGGGGTGATGAATATTATCGGACATTCCATCAATATGAGAGCAGGCTATATCGCCGACGGTATTTTCAAATCTCAGGAAGAAGTAGATAACCATGCCGACCAGACAGGAAAAGGCATCGGACGTATCCGCTACAAAGACCTGGATAATAACGGAGTCATCGACACCAAAGACCAGACATGGATTGGTGACCCGAATCCCGACTTCACCTACGGCTTGAATATTTATTTGGAATACAAAAACTTCGACCTCACCATGTTCTGGCAAGGCGTACAAGGCGTCGATGTCTACAACGAAGTGAAGAAGAATACCGACTTCTGGTCGGTAGGCGACATGAACGCCAACCGCGGAACCCGCCTGCTGGGTGCATGGACACCGGAGAATCCGAACTCGAACATTCCCGCCGTCTGCCTTGAAGACTTGAATAACGAAAAAAGAATCTCAAGCTACTATATCGAAAACGGTTCCTACCTGAAACTCCGTAATCTGCAACTGGGCTACACACTGCCGACGGAACTTTCAAAGAAAATCAAGATGGAACGCCTGCGATTCTACTTCAGCGCACAGAACCTGCTCACCATCAAGAGCAAGAACTTCACCGGCATGGATCCCGAAAATCCGAACTTCGGCTATCCAATCCCCTTGAACTTGACATTCGGCTTCAACATCGGCTTTTAATTCATTCATCTTTAAACAACAAGAATCATGAAAATCAAGAAACTATATATATCCTCTTTGCTCTTGGCCGCCTCTCTGATAGGCACTACCGGTTGCGACGATTTCCTGAACAGAGATTTGCAGGGAAGTTCTGACGAAGGGCAGACCATCAACCCCGAGAATGTAGACAATCTTGTGATTGCCGCCTACGCCCACATGGTTTCCGGCGAGGACATGAACAGCCCTTTCAGCCTTTGGCCCTACGGCAATGTCCGTGCGGACGACGCTTACAAAGGCGGAGCGAACTCCGAAGACGGCTCTCATTTCCACTTTCTGGAGATAGCCACAGGCATGACTACCGACAACTGGGCTTTTGATGATATCTGGTATCGCCTCTACTCGGGCGTAGCACGTGCCAACGCCGCCTTGAAATCACTGGACGGAATGGACGAAGCCACCTACCCGAAGAAAAACGAACGTATCGGTGAAATGCGTTTCCTGCGCGGGCACTATATGTTCCTGCTGAAAGTAATGTTCAAGCACATCGTATATGTGGACGAAACCATCCCGACCACGGACTACACCAAGATTTCCAACCGCCAGTACACCAATGACCAGCTTTGGCAAAAGATAGCCGATGACTTTAAGTTCGCCTACGACCATCTGCCCGACACCCAAGTAGAGAAAGGCCGTCCCACACAAGCCGCCGCTTCCGCCTACCTGGCAAAGACCATGCTTTATAAAGCCTACCGCCAAAACGAAAAGAACGAAGTGACCGAAGTTAACGAAGACGACTTGAAAGCGGTATTGACTTATACCGATAACGCCATCATGACTGCCGGCGGTTTCGGACTGGAAGAAGATTTCGCCTACAACTTCCTGCCGCAATACGAAAACGGAAAAGAATCCATCTGGGCAGTCCAGTACTCACAGGATGACAATACGATGTATGGCAATCTGAATTTTGGGAATGAACTGACAGCTCCCCAATACTTCGGATGCTGTGACTTTCAGAAACCGAGCCAGAATCTTGTCAATGCTTTCCGTACCGAAAGCGGCAAACCGTTGTTCGATAGCTATAACGCCAAGGACAACTACGATGCCCAAAGCGAATACGACCCCCGTCTCTTCCACACGGTAGCCATCCCCGGATTCCCTTATAAGTATAACGTAAACTATACTTTCGACAAATCATGGACACGCAACGACCAGGAATACTACGGACTCTACTCTTCATTGAAAGAAAACGTAGACCCCGACTGCTCTTGCTTGAAGAAAGTAAACTCTCCTTTTGTAGCTAACTCGATGAACCGTATCGTATTGCGCTATGCAGACGTGGTACTGATGCGTGCTGAAGCCCTGATTCAGTTGAACCGGCTGTCGGAAGCCCTGCCGCTGGTCAACGATATACGTAACCGTGCGGCCCGTAGCACAACGCTTGTTTTTGATTACGGAGCAAATTTCAATGTAGCCCCTTATACGGTAGCCGACTGGTCGGATAAAAGCGCCGCAATGAGGGACCTTAAATGGGAACGCCGTCTGGAACTGGCTTTGGAAGGAAGCCGTTTCTTCGACCTGGTTCGCTGGGGAGACGCCGCAACGGTCATGAATCAGTATTACCATTCGGAAGCCGGTCGCCGTTCATACTACTCGAACGCAAACTTCACGGCCGGAAAGAATGAATATCTGCCTATACCGCAGAAACAGATAAATTATAGCGGTGGTTTGTATCAGCAAAATAATGGTTGGGATAATTAATAAACAGGAAACGATGAAGACTTTGATTAATAAAATATATATGATGCTGTTGGTTGCGCTGGCTTTCTCCGCAACCGGATGCAGTGATGACGATGATACTTCTTTTGCCTTGAACGGTGATGCATGGATTATTTCTTTCCGTATCCAGGGAAACGACCGCTTTATCATAGAACAGGATAATCAGGCGAAAACGATAAAGGTACATGTGGCGGACGATACTGACATAACTAACCTGGTGCCTGTATTCACTTTGTCCGAAGGCGCTTCGGCAAGTCTCGAAAGTGGCAAACCTGTCAACTTTACCATGCCGGTGGTAGTGAAAGTCACCAATGGCAATGTATTCATGAACTATACGATTTTCGTAGAACCGGACAAACCGCTGATTACCAAGTTCATGATAGGAGAGTCTGCCGGTAGAATCAATGAAACGGACAAGACGATTCTGGTATATGTACTCGATGATGTAGACGTGACGGCTTTGTCGCCAATAGTGACTGTCCCGGATGGGGCCACGGTAAGTCCGTTGTCCGGCACTACGCTCGATTTCACTACTCCGAAAGAATATACAGTGACGAACCGCCTGAACGTGGCTACCTATACCGTCACAGTAGAGAAAGTGAAATCGGTGGAACCGATGGCATTTGTTGGTTTGGCTACTACGGTTGCCGAACTGCCCGAAGAAGAAAAAGCGGCGGCTACATGGATGCTGGAGAAATTTCCGGGAGCGCGATATGTTTCTTACCTTGAGATAAGAGATGGCAATGTGACACTTGCTCCGGCAAACTTCCGGACGGTTTGGTTCCATGACAGCAATGACGGTTGGCCGGATTTGAACTGGGATACTAAAGATAAGATAAGAGACTATTACGCAAATGGTGGAAATCTCTTGCTGACAGGTGAATGTTTGAAATATATCGGTGACCGCTGGATGATTCCGGCAGACGGGAAAGGACCTAACAACACATTCCCTGATTCCAAACCGGATTACACTTCGGATGCTCCGGGCAGTTTCGTAATCGGAGCCGGTCATGAAAGCCATGCTATCTTTGAAGGCTTATCTGTCGAAAACGGTTCATTGGTTAAATTGACAGATACCGGTTATCGTTGCACCAATCGTACATTGCGTTGGTATATCGGTCCTAACTGGGGCGATTACCAATCAGTAGAAAACTGGAAGAATAGCACTGGTGGCATTGATTTGGGCTACGCCGGAACCGAGGGAGATGATAAAGACGGAATTGTCATTGCGGAAATTACTCCGCACACGGTTGCAGGAAAGACAACAGGCCGAGCCATCTGTATCGGCACTCCATTCTATGACTGGTATGACGAGAATAATTCCGGTAATCAATATCAGTACAATGTGATGAGAATGACGGAAAATGCGATTGATTATTTGAGTAAGTGACATCGTTTAATCTAACAGAAAGAAAAGAAAATTATGAAAACTATGATAGTAATAGCTTCAATACTGGGTATGTCAATGTCGTTCGCTGCTTGCAGCGACGACAACGCCCCGGTGATAACAGATAAGAACCTGGACGAAACAACGACCTTCTTCAGTTCGACAGAGCCCAGTAATTACAGTACCTACTATAAACCCTATGTCGGTTATGTAGGCGACCCGATGCCTTTTTTCGACCCCGTGAGCAAGGAGTTTCGCATCCTCTATCTTCAAGACGACCGCGACGGCAACTCTACCATTTACCATCCCATCCACGAACTGGCAACCACGGACGCGGCAAACTACACCTCTTTCCGTGAAGCCATCCCCTGTGGCACGGCAGTAGAAGACGACCCCGCCATCGGCACAGGAAGTACAATCTATGATGAGGCCGGCAAGACCTATTATACTTTCTATACCGGACACAAATCCGCCGAGCCCCGCGAAGTGATTCTGCTGGCCACTTCCAAAGATTGCAGGACATGGACTAAAGACCGTTCTTTCCGTCTGCCTTCCCCCGTGGAGCAAGGATATGACAAGAACGAATTCCGCGACCCGTATGTCTTTTATGATGAGGACGCGCAGCTTTACCGGATGCTGATTTCAACCCTGAAAGATGGTAAGAGCGTGATTGCACAGTTTACCTCGACCAACCTTCGCAACTGGACATTGGCAGCACCTTTCTTTACGAATATATGGGGACGTTTCTACGAATGTCCCGACGTATTCAAGATGGGTAACTATTGGTACATGATTTACTCCGATAAGGACGTTACCCGCATGGTGCAATACTTCTACGCAAGTACACTGGACGAATTGATGAATCTCCCCAGTGACAGATACCCGTCCACCCTTCCTGACGAAGGAAAACTGGAAGCTACTTCTTTCTATGCAGGCAAAACGGCAAGCGACGGACAGAACCGCTATCTTTGGGGCTGGTGTGCCACCCGCGAAGGCAGGAGAACAACAGGCAACGCTGATTGGGCAGGGGCCTTGGTAGCTCATAAACTGGTTCAGAACGAAGACGGCACATTAAGCCTGAACGTCCCGCAAGCCATCTCCGCCAAGTACTCACAACCAGTCGCCTTGACCGAAAAGGCGAGAGTAGGAGAGGTTACATCTGCCGCTTCTTCCTATACCTTAAAGACGAACTCCTTTGTCCGTTTCGCCCGCTTGGGAAACCAGAATAAGATAACAATGACCGTAACTGTCCCCGAAGGAACCGATGCCGTATTCGGACTGTCGTTTGTAGATTGCAGCGACAAGGAAGAAAAGGCGCGTATCTTTATTGAAGATAAGTACGGTTATCTGAAAATGAAAGAAGTGGCAGTAAATGAAAAGACAGGCGAATGGAACGATGCGCTTTCTATCACAGAGCGTACCATCGTTCCGGCCGCAGACAATGTATATCACATCGAAGCCTACACCGAACAATCCGTATGTGTAGTCTATGTCAACGGCAGATACGCTTTCACCAACCGTATCTACGATTTGGCCAAGAACCCGTGGTCTGTCTTCTGCTCCAATGGCGAAGTCACCGTATCCGACATAAAACTGAGTACTTATTAACCCGAAAGTAACATCTTTTACAGCGTTTGAAACAAATGTGATAGGCGCTCTGCTCCATTGCGCCTATCTTTGCACTGTAAACAAGAAATGTAATATCATAAAATAAGTAGCAACCTTAATACCATAAAACATGAATGTATTTTTGCCTTTGAAAAAACTTCAGACTCTTCTGATTTGTTTTACGCTTATGACTGTTTCACTCTCACTCCGGGCGGCTGATTCTTCCTTATCAATAAAGGATTTGGGAGAAGGTTATTGTCTGGTGCGTGTCAACACGAATCAGAAATACCTGCTGTTGCCCGTAGAAGATGCGTCTCCCGATGTACGTATCAATATGATTGTTAATAATAAGGAAGTAAAGAATTTCGATGTCCGGCTGGCTATCAATAAAGTGGATTACTTTGTTCCGGTAGACCTTTCCGACTACTCCGGCCAACTGATTTCTTTCAAATTCAAACTGAACTCGAACGACCCGGTTCGCGTCAACCTTTCACCGGACAACACTGCCTGCTGCAAGGAAATGAAGTTATCCGACACATTCGATACTTCCAATCGTGAGAAGTTCCGTCCCACTTATCATTTTTCACCTCTTTACGGATGGATGAACGACCCGAACGGAATGGTATATAAAGATGGTGAATACCACCTGTTCTACCAATACAACCCTTACGGCTCCAAATGGGGAAATATGAATTGGGGACATGCCATCAGCAAAGATCTGGTTAATTGGGAACACCGTCCGGTTGCCATTGCTCCCGATGCTTTCGGAACGATATTCAGCGGCTCGGCAGTAGTAGACCATAACAATACCGCCGGCTTCGGCGCAGGCGCAATCATCGCCATCTATACACAAAACGGCGACCGCCAGGTACAAAGCATCGCTTACAGCACCGACAACGGACGTTCATTCACCAAATATGAAAACAATCCTGTCCTGGTTTCCGAAGCCCGCGATTTCCGCGACCCGAAAGTCTTTTGGTACGAAGGAACAAAACGTTGGATTCAAGTGCTTGCCGTAGGACAGGAAATGCAAATATTCTCTTCTCCGAACTTGAAAGACTGGACATTTGAAAGCAGCTTCGGTGAAGGATATGGTGCCCACGGTAATGTGTGGGAATGTCCCGACCTCTTCGAACTTCCCGTGGAAGGAACCAATGAAAAGAAATGGGTACTGCTTTGCAGTCTCGGTGACGGCCCTTTCGGAGATTCCGCCACTCAATATTTTGTCGGCAGCTTTGACGGAAAGAAATTTGTCTGTGACAACCAACCGGAAGCTACCAAATGGATGGACTGGGGAAAAGACCATTACGCCACCGTGACTTGGAGTGATGCCCCCGACAACCGCCGTATCGCTATCGCATGGATGAGCAACTGGCAGTATGCCAACGACGTTCCGACTTCCCAATACCGTAGTCCGAACTCCGTTCCCCGCGACTTGAGCCTGTTTGCCGTAGACGGTGGGATTTATCTCAAATCCGCCCCTTCTCCCGAACTGTTGAAACTGCGCGACATTTCAAAGAAACGTTCGTTCAAAGTAAGCGGAACACGCACGGTCAAAGAAATGATTCCAGGCAACGAAGGTGCTTACGAAATAGAACTGAGCATCAAGAACCAACATGCAGCCATTATCGGCTTCCGTCTCTACAACGATAAAGGCGAAGAAGTGGATATGCAATATGATATGAAAGAGAATAAATTCTCTATGGATCGTCGTAAAAGCGGAGATGTCGGCTTCAACGAAAACTTCCCGATGCTGACATGGACGGCTATCGAAAGCGGAAGGAACGAATTGAAACTTCGCCTGTTTGTAGATAAATCAAGTGTAGAAGCATTCGGTGACGGTGGACGTTTCGCGATGACCAATCAGGTATTCCCGTCGGAACCTTACAGTCACATCGACTTTTACAGCAAGGGCGGAGCTTATAAGGTAGATTCATTTGTGGTTTACCGGTTGAAGCCATAGGCTTCTTCTATTTAATCTATACGCTCTTTTCCCGATTCTCTACGGCAGAGTATACCTACCCTTACGGATTACTACACTTAAGGTAACGGTATGTTTCTGTTAAACCTACGGTATAGTTAGTTTACCACGGCCGTGGTAGCTTCTTCTCACAGCCATGAAGAGAACCTACCACAGCCATGAAGAGAATTCGTCACGGCCGTGACAAACCAACAATATCGTAGCTTTCATCCTATTATAGCGGTAGGAAGTGCGAATCGGATAAGGGGCAAACAGGTTTACTCCCGTAGGGGCGGACAAGTTAGGCCCTAAGGATACAGAAATTATATAATAACAGATTCACTTTGTAGCATACGGATAAACAGGTATGCGAAATTTAAGTAAAAGATATAATAATGGAAAACAGTAAAAACTCTTCTCTCTCCAAACTCATTCCGGTGATGCTATGTTTCTTCGCCATGGGATTCGTTGACTTGGTAGGCATTGCTTCCAATTATGTAAAGGCAGACCTTGGTCTGTCGGACTCACAAGCAAACATTTTTCCTTCACTCGTCTTCTTCTGGTTCTTGATTTTCTCCGTACCGACAGGGATGCTGATGAGCCGTATCGGTCAGAAGAAAACCGTATTGCTCAGTCTACTTGTGACATTCGCTTCGTTACTATTGCCGATTTTCGGTGACAGTTATATACTGATGCTGATTTCTTTCTCTCTGTTAGGCATCGGAAATGCGTTGATGCAGACTTCCTTGAATCCGTTGCTTTCCAACATTGTGCGGGGTGACCGTTTGGCGAGCAGCCTGACGTTCGGGCAGTTCGTAAAAGCCATCGCTTCTTTCCTTGCGCCATATATTGCCATGTGGGGAGCGACGCAAGCCATTCCGTCTTTTGACTTGGGTTGGCGTATTCTTTTCCCTATTTATATGATAGTAGCTATTGTCGCCATTCTCTTACTGAACGTCACACAGATTGAAGAGGAAAAGGAAGAGGGAAAACCGTCTACTTTCGGTCAGTGCCTTGCCTTGCTCGGCAAACCGTTTATCTTACTTTGCTTTATCGGCATCATGTGTCATGTCGGCATCGACGTAGGTACAAACACTACCGCCCCGAAGATTCTGATGGAACGTATCGGCATGGGACTGGACGATGCCGCTTTTGCGACAAGCCTTTATTTTATCTTCCGTACGGCAGGCTGTTTTCTGGGTTCTTTCATTCTGCGCAAGATGTCTCCGAAATCTTTCTTCGGCATCAGCGTAGTAATGATGCTCGTTGCCATGATAGGTTTGTTTATCTTCCACGAGAAAGCGATTATCTATGCTTGTATCGCCTTAATTGGTTTGGGCAATTCTAATGTATTCTCTGTCATCTTCTCGCAGGCATTACTTTATCTGCCGGGTAAGAAAAACGAAGTTTCCGGCTTGATGATTATGGGGCTTTTCGGTGGAACGGTATTCCCATTGGCGATGGGACTGGCTTCGGATACTTCTATGGGACAGAACGGTGCGATTGCCGTTATGACAATCGGAGTGCTTTATCTGCTGTTCTATACGCTCCGTATCAGAAAATAATTTTATATTTGGGAATCAATTAAACTCTGTTTATCATGAATAATATAATAGTAGGAATGGGCGAAGCACTATGGGATGTGCTGCCCGAAGGAAAGAAAATAGGTGGTGCTCCGGCAAACTTTGCTTACCATGTTTCACAATTCGGCTTTGACAGCCGTGTAGTCAGTGCGGTAGGCAATGACGAATTGGGTGACGAGATAATGTCGGTTTTCAAGGAAAAGAAACTGAACACTCAGATTGAACGGGTAGATTATCCTACGGGTACGGTGCAGGTGACACTGGACGCTGAAGGTGTGCCCTGTTATGAAATCAAAGAGGGTGTCGCTTGGGATAACATTCCTTTCACGGACGAACTGAAACGCCTGGCTCTGAACACACGTGCCGTCTGTTTTGGTTCATTGGCGCAGCGCAATGAAGCAAGCCGTGCCACTATCAACCGCTTCTTGGATACAATGCCCGATATAGACGGACAATTAAAGATATTCGATATCAATCTCCGTCAGGACTTCTACACCAAAGAAGTATTGCGCGAGTCTTTCCAACGTTGCAATGTCTTGAAGATTAACGATGAAGAACTGGTGACTATCAGCCGTATGTTCGGTTATCCGGGGATTGACTTGCAGGATAAGTGCTGGATTCTATTAGCCAAGTACAACCTGAAAATGCTGATTCTGACTTGCGGTATCAATGGCAGCTATGTATTTACTCCGGGTGTTGTCTCTTTCCAGGAAACTCCGAGAGTTCCCGTTGCTGATACGGTAGGGGCGGGCGATTCTTTCACAGCGGCTTTCTGTGCTTCTATATTGAATGGCAAGCCGGTTCCTGAAGCACATAAGTTGGCGGTGGAAGTCTCCGCTTATGTATGTACGCAGAGCGGAGCGATGCCGGAACTGCCGCAGGTGTTGAAAGACAGACTATTGTAAATTGTCTTTAGGATATAAGGGTAGGGGCATATCTTAAATCAGGAGATATGTTCTTACTCTTTTTATAATTATTTTCCTTCTTCCGTTGAAAATTATCTTGTTTTTTAAAGAATGTTTCTTCGTAGGTTGTGTCATAAAATACCTACTTTTGCATAAACTTAATAACCCGCTTTGCTTGTTCCGATTACGATTGGTGGAGAGAGCTATTAATAATATGAATAAAAAAATAGAATAGCAATGACAAAAAGAGAAGCATTAAAGTTGTTTCAGGACAAGAAAGTTCGTACGGTATGGGATGACGAACAGGAAAAGTGGTATTTTTCCATAGTAGATGTGGTGGCGGTGCTAACTGATAGTGTAGATTATCAAGCTGCAAGGAATTACTGGAAAGTATTGAAAAACAGGCTTTCAAAAGAGGGTAATGAAACGGTTACAAATTGTAACCAGTTGAAAATGCAAGCTGCTGACGGTAAAATGAGATTGACAGATGTAGCAGATACGGAGCAACTTTTCCGTCTTATCCAATCTATTCCTTCACCCAAAGCAGAGCCTTTCAAACAATGGATGGCACAAGTAGCCAGCGAGCGTATAGACCAACTGCAAGACCCGGAACTGTCCATTAATCAAGCAATGATGGATTATAAACGTTTGGGCTATTCGGATAATTGGATTAATCAGCGAATCAAGAGTATGGAAGTCCGCAAGGAGCTGACGGATGAATGGCAACGCAATGGAATCAACGGTACTCAATATGCTTCATTAACGGATATCATTACTCAGGAATGGAGTGGAAGAACAACTAAGGAATACAAGCAATTCAAAGGATTGAAGAAAGAGAATCTCCGCGATAACATGACGAATCTTGAGTTGGCACTTAATACTCTTGCTGAAGCTTCAACGGCAGAAATCTCGAAACAGAAGAACCCCAAGGGATTCAATCAGAACGCCAAGGTTGCCAAAAGTGGTGGTAGTGTAGCCAAGGCTGCAAGAATGCAACTGGAATCACAATTAGGACGTCCTGTCATATCTTCAGCTAAAGCGAATGATTATTTATTACCGGATGACATAGAACAAGGCGATGAATAACTGCTTTTCCTTTACTAAAAGGCTGAGCTGGTAATGAGACGTACAGGCATAAAAAAAGGAGCAACGCCTTGCTCCAACCTTTGTTAACCTTAAATCTAATACTATGAAAAACACATTGCAAAGATACGGACTTCTGTGAAATCTGCAAATAATCCAAATAAAAAGAGATGTTTTATAACATTGATTAAGCGTTTTGTTTATGCTTTACACTTTTGTTAATAATTTCCCGCCAAATATTTGTAGTCGTTCCGCTTTCTGTCAGAAGGGTAATTAGTAGAATAATCGAGTGATTATTAGCGAACTCGCGTATTTATTTTTATTTTTGTTCTGAATTAATGCAGAATACTATGAACACCTCGCAATTTCAGATAAAAAGCCTGTTACTACTGGTATTATTACTTTTTTCGGGACGGACTTTCGGACAACCGATGCTTGGAAGCGACGCTTCTCCCGAAACGGTTGTTTTCGAACTGAACAATAAGGATGCTTTGAAACTTCTCAAAGGTAAACTCGGACGTAAGGATTGGGACAGAATACAGCAAACGCCATTTGCCCGTTTTACCAAAACATGGACTGAACTTCCCGCCAAAGGGCATTTCCTGCTAGCTGATGTAGAACGGAATGAAGTTCATTACCGGTATGCTCCGGTGATTCCTTTTCATGTTTTTCTGTTCAAAGAGTATGGGGTACTGACCCTTCAAGTGGTTGATGCCGAAGGAACAATCAGAAAAGATGCTAAAGTACGTGTTGGCGGCAGGGCGGTATATTACGATAAAGACAGCCAGACATATACGGATGATAACTGGTCGCAGAAAGAACAACATATCCTGACGGTGGAGTTAGACAAATTCAGGGCAGTATTTGATTTGCGGAAACATCTTGTTTCGCCTTGGTATCGGAATGATTATGGGCAACAAAGCGGCCCGGAATTTTATAGTTATCTGATTACGGATAAGAATAAATATAAACCGGGCGAGACGGTTCGCTTTAAATCTTATGCTCTTTCGGAGCATAAACGACCTTTGAAACAGGAACTTTCTTTATGGATGCGTACCGGTTCTTCCGGACGCGACTATAAGAAGATAATGCCTGTCACTCCTTATCATCCGGGGGGATATGCAGGAGAATTTCAGTTGGACGATTCATTGAATCTGAAGTTAGACCAAATGTATGTCATGCAGCTTCGTGACAAGCGGGGGCGTATTGTCAGTTCTACGGGGTTCAGATACGAGGATTATGAGCTGAACGGGAATAAGTTGCTTGTCAAGTTGGCTTCGAATGTGCAGTATGCGCCACAGAGCAACCGGATAGATATTAGTGCCACGGATGCCAATGGGCTTCCTCTGCGGGAAGTGAATGTGGAAGTTACCATCAAGAGGGAGCAAGTGTTGAAATCTTATACGGAAATCCTCTCTTTGCCGGATACGTTGATGTCTGTGCAGGCGGAACTGGATGTCTCAGGAAAAGCCTCGGTAGATATTCCTTCTAAAATATTCGGCGCTTCCGACTGCTTTTATAGTGTAAATGCCGTGTTGCTGACTGCCGATAATAACCGGTTGGAACAATACGACAAGGCAACCTTTTATCATTGCAACCATGATATACAATATACGACGCAGGCGGATACCATTACTTTCTCATTCTTCGACCTGGGCGTGGAACGTCCGGTAGCGGCGGAACTGGTTTATGGAGATAAGAAAGAAGTAAAGAAAATCCGTTTGCCTTATCGGGAACCATTCAACCAGTCTGTTTCCGACTATCGGTTTAAAATCCCTGAAGCGGATTATGAAACAGTCATTACTGCCGACAGACTGGATTCCGGATTGAAATTGAACGGTGGCATAGAAAAGGACTCGTTCTGCGTCTCTCTTTCCAATCCTCTGCAACTGGAACTTTCCTGGTATGTATATCAAGGCAACCGGTTATTGCAAAAAGGCTCGGGGAAGGAGATGGAATATCGCTCTGGTGAAGTTGACCCGTCTTCTGTCTATTACGTGGAGATATTCTATTTTATGGGAGATAAGGAATGTATGCTGAAACGCTCGTACACATCTCCTTCCGAATGCCTATTGATTGAATCCGATTTGCCCGAACGTGTGTATCCCGGACAGAAAGTAACCACAAAACTGAATGTAACGAATATCCAGGGACATCCGGTCGCCAATGTGGACTTGACGGCTTTTGCTGTGAATAGTCAATTAAATTATTATGTACCCGATTTGCCTTATTATGGCAGCGCTCCCCGTCCGCGTGAGCAGCGTGCTTCTTATTCGATGCAGCAAAAAGAATATCTGCATACCGGCAAATTGGATTATCAACGTTGGAACCAGTTGCTTCATTTGGAAAAGTTGCCTTATTATCAGTTTGCCTATCCTTCGGGAAAGCTGTTCAGGCAGACGGCGGACACGCCGGATGGAACTACCCAGTTTGCTCCTTATGTGATGCTGAACGGGGAAGCGGTGAATATTTATGTGATTGAGCAGGACGATGTTCCCTGTTATTTTTCGTGGACGGAGCAGCCGAAAGAGTATTCTTTTCCTGTGCTTCATCCGCAGGGAAAGCAGAAGATAACTTTACGGATGTATGACCGAGCTTTTATTATTGACTCTTTGGCTTTTGAACGGGGAAAGAAAACGATACTTAGTTTTGATATGAACCAATTGCCGCAAGGAGTGTCAATGGTTTGGCTGAGACAGAAGAAAGGGAAATCTTATGATTATAAGTTTACTCCGGAAGAGAGAAAACGATATGAACGGTATCTTTGCCGGCTTCCCGTAGCGGAAGGGTGGGGATATACTTCCCTTGAACATAAGGAGAATTTGTTTCCTGTTTCACTTCAGGGATTGCCGCGTTATAAGAAGAATATATTGGCGGGGCCGGTAGAACCGGGACTTTGGAAATATATGAATGGCGTACTCTACCGGCATGAGGGCGGTTTCTCTTATGAGTTTGAGGGGAATGTAGTCTATAAGTATAAGGATGACGAGCTGTGTCCGCGCCGTTTATACTTTTCATCTGTGGCTAAGATTCCCACTTTGGACGATTTCCACTTGTCGCCGGAAAGATTCCGTAAGCTAGTGGAAGAACATAAGAAAGGAATCAGTTGGCATCCTTCCCGGATTTATTTTTCTTTGCCGGACAAGAAGTTGAACTTCCGTCTTCCCGAAGAAAAGGATTCTACCGGAGTGGCAAACTTGTTCTTCAGAGATTGTGCTACCGGGGAAATGCACTACCCGGATACACTGGTACGGAAAAGCAGGATATATTCAAAACTTCCTGCGGGCATCTATGATGCTATTCTGCTTTATAGGAATGGGAAGTATCTGAAGCGGGACAGTTTGCGGATAAGTCCTTATACTTATATGGACGTTAATATGGAATCTCTGTCATTGCATGAATGTGATTCTTTATCTGCCAAATGGCTTTTGGCGGGAGGAGAAGCCGGTTTCATCGGAACGAATCCGTCCTTTGGCAAAACGATGAGGATAACGCAGTATGTTCGTCATTATGGAGGAAAGATTTGCGGGTATGTCGTTGATTCTACGGGAGAAGGACTGATAGGATGCAGTGTGTTGGTGAAAGGAACGATGGAAGGGACGATAACTAATGTGGACGGATATTTTGAAATGGATTGTGACAGGAGCGGAGATTTGCTTCAGATTAGTTATATCGGATTTAAATCACAGGAAATAATGGCAACTCCCGGCATGAATCTGATGATTACGTTAGAAGAAGATAGTCAGGCGTTGGAAGAAGTGGTAGTCGTTGGATATGGAATAAATGTCAAGCGTTCGTTGACGGGAGCTGTTGCTGGACTTTCGGCGGATTCTTCTACCCCGGCTTCCGCGCCTTTAGAGAAACTGGAAGAACAGGATAAAGAAACTAAGGACGAAGTGGATGCCGGTCAAATCTATAATGAGTTGATGCAATTAAGCGGATTGCGCCGGAACTTCTCGGATGTAGCTTTCTGGCAACCCCGCTTGTTGACGGATAAAACCGGAACAGTCCGGTTTGAAACGACTTTCCCTGATAATATGACGAAATGGGAAGCGGTGGTCTATGCTATGAACCGACGTTTGCAGACGGGCACTTTCCGCCGTTCCGTCCGCTCCTACAAGCCGTTGATGGCGGAACTGAAAACTCCCCGTTTCCTGATAGATGGAGACCAAAGTGCATTGGTCGGAACGATTCGTAATTATTTGGAAGGGCAGCAGATAAAAGGCAATGTGCAGTTCAGTGTTGACGGGGATGCTAGGACGGAGCGTGAAGTAAATCTGATGCAAGGATTTCATGAAACGTTGCCGATGCAGGTCGCGAATACCGATAGTGTGACAATGAGTTATCTTTTTACCCGTGACGATGGATATAAGGATGGGGAAGAATATACAATTCCTGTATTACCGCAAGGTACGGAACTGGCTGAAGGTACGTTAAGTATCTTATCCGATACGAAAACGGTCAAAGTACAATCCGGCAAGGATGAAGAGGTCACGGTTAGTATCATGGACAACCAACTGGATGTTTATAAAGAATCGGTGAATTACCTGAACGGATACAAATATTTATGTAATGAGCAATTGGCATCCAAATTAATAGGTTTGCTAGCCTATCAAAAGTTGATGCAAAATAAGGGCAAACCGGAAGAAACGGATAAGGCAATCAAATCTATTGTCCGCAAGTTGGTGAACAATCAGAATAAGCAGAAGCTATGGTCGTGGTGGGGAAATATGGAAAATACTTCTTACTGGATGTCGGCACATATCCTGCGGGCTTTGAAATTAGCGAAAGATGCAGGCTATACAGTAGACTTGAACTTGAACGGATTGGAAATAAATTATGCCCATGTGCGTCCTTATCGGGGGATGAAACTGGATGATATAGAAATACTTCATGCATTGTATGAATGGGGAGTTCGGGCGGATTATTCTTCTGCTGTCAAATTGTTGCAACCGTTTGTCCGGCAACAGGAACAGAAGGAGGATTCACTGGCAAACAGATATAAGGATTACCGTCCTCGCTCGTATATGAAAGAAAAGCTGCTTCTTTGGGAAATCAAACAGCAAGTGGATTCAGTAAATGTAGGCGATAGTGTGAATCATTATTTGAAAAGAGATATATTGGGCGGTGTTTATTGTGATGACGGGCGGCGTACTTCTTTCTGGTCTTGGGAAGGAAATAAAATGATAAATACTCTGATTGCTTACCGGATTATCAAGAATGATTCTTCCTTATATAAGCTGAAAGACAAGATGCAACTATACATTCTGCGGACTAAAGACCGTGGTTGGAATACTTATCAAGCTTCTTCTGCCGTGGCAACCATCCTCACTGATATATTAAAAGAATCGAAAGGCACAACGGGGACGACTGTATCCGTGAGCGGTAAGGACAACAAACGAATTACGGAATTTCCTTATCAAGCCCGGCTGACAGCAGGAGAGAGTCTGCTTATTTCAAAAACAGGAAAAGAGCCTTTATTGTATAGTGTCTATTCGACGAAGCGTGTAATGGACGCTCGTGAAAGCGATTCATTCAAGGTAGAATCGACTTTGGGGACGGACTCTTTGGTAGCGGGTATGCCTGTCGCACTGACGGTTACCTTACAAGTGAAACAGGAAGGTGCGCAATATGTAATGCTCGAAGTTCCTATCCCGGCAGGTTGCAGCTATGCTTCAAAACCTGTTAATTTTTCCGGTGGTGAAGTGTATCGTGAATATTTTAAGGAGAAAACCGTTATCTTTAGCGAAAAATTACCGATAGGTACTTATACGTTTACTATTCCTCTGCTTCCACGGTTTACCGGTAAATATACGCTGAATCCTGCGAAAGTGGAATTGATGTACTTTCCGGTAGTGAATGCTAATAACGAAGGGAAAAGAATTTGGATTACAGAAAGAAATACGAAAGAATGAAAACAATTAAGGCGATGAAATATACGAAATGGATAGTGATATTGTTTTGTCTTTTAGGAATGGTTGCCTGTCGGCAGGATGCTCCCCGTTTCCGTATTGGGGTGGCTCAATGTAGTGATGATTCGTGGCGGCACAAGATGAATGATGAAATTCTCCGTGAAGCGATGTTCTATGACGGGGTATCGGTCGAAATACGTTCTGCCGGAGATGATAATCGCCGGCAGGCGGAAGATATTCATTATTTTATTGACAAAGGGGTTGATTTACTGATAATCTCTGCCAACGAGGCAGCTCCCATGACTCCGATAGTGGAAGAAGTCTATCAAAAGGGAATCCCCGTCGTTTTGGTAGACCGGAAGATTCTTTCTGATAAATATACTGCATATATCGGTGCTGATAATTATGAAATAGGCCGTGCGGTGGGAAACTACATTGCATCCAGCCTGAAAGGAAAAGGAAATGTGGTGGAGCTTACCGGCTTAGGTGGCTCGACTCCTGCTATGGAACGGCATCAGGGCTTTATGGCTGCCATCAGTAACTTCCCGGATGTCAAACTGATTGACAAGGCGGATGCTGCCTGGGAGCGTGGCCCGGCAGAAGTGGAAATGGATAGTATGCTCCGTCGTAATCCGAAGATTGATGCCGTATATGCTCATAATGACCGTATAGCTCCGGGAGCTTATCAGGCCGCCAAGAAAGTGGGACGGGAAAAGGAAATGATGTTTGTCGGCATCGACGCTCTGCCGGGTAAAGGAAACGGACTTGAACTTGTTCTTGATAGTGTGTTGGACGCCACCTTTATTTATCCTACCAATGGTGACAAGGTGTTGCAGTTGGCGATGAACATCCTTGAGAAAAAGCCTTATCCCAGAGAAACGGTGATGAATACCGCTGTTGTAGACCGTACAAACGCACACGTCATGCAACTTCAGACTACCCACATCTCAGAACTGGACCAGAAGATAGAAACCTTAAACGGACGTATCGGCGGGTATCTGTCACGTGTAGCTACGCAGCAGGTTGTCATGTATGGTGGTTTGGTCATTCTTTTATTGGTGGCGGGGTTGTTATTAGTCGTTTATAAGTCGCTTCGCTCTAAAAACAGGCTGAATAAAGAATTGTCGGAGCAAAAGAGACAGTTGGAAGAGCAACGGGATAAGTTAGAGGAACAACGTGACAAACTGGAAGAACAGCGTGACCAATTAATACAGCTTTCCCATCAACTGGAAGAAGCGACCCACGCCAAACTTGTTTTCTTTACGAACATCTCTCATGATTTCCGTACTCCATTAACTTTGGTTGCCGATCCGGTAGAGCATCTGTTGGCCGATAATACACTAAGTGGTGACCAGCATCGAATGTTGATGCTGATACAACGAAACGTAAATATCCTCTTGCGTCTGGTCAATCAGATATTGGATTTCCGTAAATACGAAAATGGCAAGATGGAATATACTCCCGTTCCGGTAGATATTCTTTCTTCTTTCGAAGGTTGGAATGAGTCTTTCCTGGCGGCAGCCCGCAAAAAGCATATTCATTTTTCTTTTGACAATATGCCGGATACGGACTTCCGTACCTTGGCAGATGTAGAGAAGTTGGAACGCATTTATTTCAATCTACTCTCCAATGCCTTTAAGTTTACTCCGGAGAATGGTAAAGTTACCGTCCGTTTGTCTACCTTGATAAAAGAGGATAACCGATGGATTCGTTTTACCGTATCCAACACCGGTTCGATGATTTCAGCCGAACATATCCGTAATATTTTTGACCGTTTCTATAAAATAGATATGCATCATGCCGGTTCGGGAATAGGACTGGCTTTAGTAAAGGCTTTCGTTGAGTTGCATGGTGGAACTATATCAGTGGAAAGTGATGAAAAGCAAGGAACTGTCTTCACTGTCGATTTGCCGGTACGAACCTGTGATACTCATACTGTGGAAGACCTTTTGACATCTTCTGCTTCTTTCGCTTCTTCTGTTTCTGAATCTTTTTCACTGAATGACGCTTTACCCATTGGAGAAGAAGAGGAACCGGGAAAAAGTTATGACCCTTCCAAAACTTCCGTGCTTATCATTGATGACAATGCAGATATCCGTTCATATGTTCATGGACTACTTCATACAGACTATACTGTCATTGAAGCAGCCGACGGTTCGGAAGGTATCCGCAAAGCTATGAAATATGTTCCGGATCTGATTATCTCCGATGTGATGATGCCCGGTATTGACGGCATTGAATGTTGCCGCCGACTGAAAAGTGAATTACAAACATGTCATATCCCTGTTATCCTTCTGACAGCCTGTTCTTTAGATGAACAACGAATCCAAGGATACGACGGTGGCGCAGATTCTTATATCTCCAAACCTTTCAGTTCGCAATTGCTACTGGCACGTGTCCGCAACCTGATAGATTCACATCGTCGTCTGAAACAATTCTTTGGTGACGGACAGACATTAGCGAAAGAAGACGTCTGTGATATGGACAAGGACTTTGTTGAAAAATTTAAAGCCTTGATTGATGCGAAAATGGGAGACTCCAATTTGAACGTAGAAGATTTAGGCAAAGATATGGGATTAAGCCGTGTACAGCTTTATCGGAAAATAAAATCCCTGACTAACTATTCTCCCAATGAGTTACTTCGGATTGCCCGCCTGAAGAAAGCGGCCTCCCTGCTTGCCTCATCGGATATGACTGTCTCTGAAATAGGTTATGAAGTCGGCTTCAGTTCTCCTTCTTATTTTACTAAATGCTATAAAGAACAGTTTGGTGAGAGTCCGACGGATTTGTTGAAAAGAAAGGGATAGGGGGAATGGTTTGTTACAAGACATATAAAAACTTCGATGTGCAGACTTTATTTGATACAATCTTATTATTTGCAAATACCTTTCTTTTTATTTAGTTTTGTTGACTTGATAAGTAAAGTTTGAGTAATGAAAGATTATAAAGTAGATAAAGCGAGCCTTTCCGACGACTTCTGCCGGGAAGTATATCAGGTGGTCTGTGAAATTCCTTCAGGTAAAGTTTCCACTTATGGTGGTATAGCTGCATTATTGGGCATACCTCAATGCTCCCGCATGGTAGGTCGTGCCTTGAAGCAAGTGCCGGATGAAGTCTCTGCGCCTTGTCATAGGGTTGTCAATGCATCGGGACGTCTCGTTCCCGGTTGGGAAGAGCAAAAACTATTACTCTTGGAAGAAGGGATTTCTTTCAAACAAAATGGGTGCGTAGACTTGAAAAAGCATCTTTGGAACTACTCCGTTTCTGAATAAAATTTGCATCTTTAATCCATTTTGCCTATCTTTGCAGTAACAATATGCAAAAACAGGCTGTAATTCGTATATAAAAATACTGTTTTTTACTGTTCATTGAGAGGATAATCTTATCAAATTCTATTCCTTTTAAACCACTCAGTCTGTTTTTTTTAATCATTAAAACTCATCAGGTTGTCATGTTATAATGTAACGTGACCGAACCAAGCGAACTTTCAACTTGTTTATCATTGGTGAGAATGATAAGCGCAACAGTTGGAAACAAAACAAATATTATAATCTAAACCAATATATTATATGAGCAAAATAGAAATAAAGGATTTATATCTCATCTTCGGTCATGAGAAACAGAAAGCACTCAAGATGCTGAAAGAAGATAAGAGCAAAGCGGAAATCCTGAAAGATACCGGGTGCACGGTAGGAGTGAAAGATGCCAATCTTTCAATTAACGAGGGAGAATTTTTTGTGATAATGGGACTCTCCGGTAGTGGAAAATCGACATTACTACGTTGTATAAACCGTTTGATACGTCCCACATCGGGGCAAGTACTCGTCAATGGAGTAGATATTTCCAAAGTATCCGAAAAAGAACTCTTGCAAGTCCGTCGAAAAGAACTGGCTATGGTTTTTCAGAACTTCGGGTTGTTGCCCCATCGTTCGGTATTACATAATATCGCATTCGGACTCGAACTTCAGGGAGTGAAGAAAGAGGAACGTGAAAAGAAAGCCATGGAAAGTATGAAGCTAGTCGGGCTGAAAGGCTACGAGAATCAAATGGTAGGCGAGCTTTCCGGTGGGATGCAACAACGTGTCGGGCTAGCCCGCGCCTTGGCCAATAATCCCGAAGTACTTTTAATGGATGAGGCTTTCTCCGCCCTCGACCCTCTGATTCGCGTACAGATGCAGGATGAACTGCTGGCTTTGCAGTCAAAGATGAAAAAGACCATTGTCTTTATTACCCACGACTTGAGCGAAGCAATCAAACTGGGCGACCGCATTGCTATTATGAAAGACGGGGAAGTCGTACAAGTAGGAACTTCAGAAGAAATCTTGACCGAACCCGCCAACGACTATGTAGCCCGCTTCGTGGAAAACGTAGACAGAAGCAAGATTATTACCGCTTCATCCCTGATGATTGACAAACCATTGGTTGCCCGCTTGAAGAAAGAAGGCCCCGAAGTACTGATCCGTAAGATGCGTGCGAAGAATATAACAGTACTTCCTGTCATAGATGCCGACGACAAGTTGGTAGGAGAGGTGCGTCTGAATGACCTGCTTAAACTGCGTAGTAAACAGGAGAAATCCATAGAACCTATTGTGCGGACAGAAGTCCATTCAGTACTATGCGACACGGTTCTGGAAGATATTCTCCCTCTGATGACAAAGAGCAATTCACCGGTTTGGGTGATTGATGAAACACATGAATTTCTGGGAACTATCCCACTGTCATCCTTAATCATCGAAGTGACAGGAAAAGATAAAGAAGAAATAAACGAAATAATCCAAAACGCAATAGATTTATGATAAATATAGGACAATATATAGAAAGCGCCATCAACTGGATGATGGTACATTTCGCCACCTTTTTTGATGCCGTGAATGCAGGCATCGGTAGTTTCATCATCGGATTTCAACACATTCTTTTCGGAATTCCCTTTTATATAACCATCCTCGTACTTGCCGTCGCAGCCTGGATGAAAGCAGGACGCGGAACTGGTATCTTCACCGTACTAGGCTTATTGTTAATCTACGGTATGGGATTTTGGGAAGCGACCATGCAAACTCTGGCTCTCGTATTATCATCTACTTGTCTGGCCTTGATTGTCGGTGTTCCTTTAGGAGTGTGGACGGCAAACAGTCCGCGTGCGGATAAAATACTCCGCCCCATTCTTGACTTGATGCAGACTATGCCTGCCTTTGTCTATCTGATTCCTGCCGTTCTTTTCTTCGGCTTGGGGGCAGTGCCCGGAGTGTTTGCAACCATCATTTTTGCGATGCCGCCCGTAGTCCGCCTTACCGGATTGGGAATCCGGCAAGTTCCTAAAAATGTAGTGGAAGCTTCCCGTTCGTTCGGAGCTACCCGCTGGCAGTTACTTTATAAAGTACAGCTTCCTTTGGCGTTGCCTACCATCCTGACCGGAGTAAACCAAACAATCATGATGTCACTTTCCATGGTCGTAATCGCCGCAATGATTGCCGCCGGTGGTTTGGGAGAAATCGTATTAAAGGGTATTACCCAAATGAAAATCGGACTCGGATTTGAAGGCGGTATAGCAGTGGTTATCTTGGCTATCATCCTGGATCGTATCACACAAGGTATGGCAGGAAGAAAAAGCAAGAAGGACTAAAATAGAAAGGACTGAAACAAGAAAGACAGAAAACTGAAAGGAATAAAAATGAGAATATATAAATTAGTAGGAATCGTATTGTCCGCTCTGCTTTTGCTGGCTTCCTGCACGAATTCCGACTCAAATAAGAAAAAAGTAAAAATAGCCTATGCCAATTGGTTGGAAGGAATAGCCATGAGCCATTTGGCGAAAGTGGTACTGGAAGAACAAGGATACGAGGTTGAACTACAGAATGCCGATCTTGCACCCATCTTCGTATCCATATCCGGAAAGAATTCAGATGTCTTTTTGGATACCTGGTTACCGATAACAATGAAAGATTATATGGACCAATATGGTGATAGTATCGAATTTTTGGGCGAAGTATATGGAGAAGCGCGTGTCGGACTGGTCGTACCTCAATACGTTACCATTAATTCCATTGATGAACTGGCCGCCAATAAAGACCGGTTCTCTTCTGAAATAGTCGGAATAGATGCCGGTGCAGGAATCATGAAAACCACGGATAAAGCCATCTCGGCTTACGGCCTTGACGGCTATACACTGATGACTTCAAGTAGCTCGACGATGCTTGCATCTCTGAAAAAAGCGATGGAGAAAGGCGAATGGATAGTTATTACAGGATGGACACCACACTGGATGTTCGATCAGTTTGATTTGAAATTCCTGGAAGACCCGAAGAAAGTATATGGTGACTTGGAAGAAATCCATGCCATTGCCTGGAAAGGATTCAGTGAAAAAGACCCGTTCGCAGCGGAGTTCTTTGGTAATATCAAATTAACGACAGAGGAACTTAGCTCCTTTATGACAGCTATGAAAGACGCCCGGATGGATGAAGAAGATATAGCACGTAAATGGCGGGATGAACATCGGCAGTTGGTGGATAGCTGGATACCGAAATCAAAGGAATAACTGGCTTGGACATAAAAAAAAGGGAGTCATGCATTGAGCAGACTCCCTTTTTATATCTATCTGAGTGTGATTAATTATTCAGCACCCCAGTTTTCTCTAGCCAAACGTTTGTAGCTGTTGTAACGCCATTTAGCGTTTTCTTCAGCAGCTTTGAACAGTTCCTCAGCTTCGGTAGGATATTGTTTCATTACAGAAGCGTAACGAACTTCACCCTTCAAGAAACCTTGGAATTCTTCCCAGTTCGGTTCTTTGCTATCCAATTGGAACGGATTCTTGCCTTCTTCTTCCAAAGCCGGGTTGTAACGCCACAAGTGCCAGTAACCGCACTTAACAGCCTTTTCTTCTTCTTCCTGGCTCTTACCCATACCGGCTTTCAGACCGTGGTTGATACACGGAGCATAAGCGATAATCAAAGATGGTCCCGGATATGCTTCAGCTTCGCGGATAGCTTTCAGAGTCTGAGCCTGGTCAGCACCCATAGCAATCTGAGCAACATATACATAACCGTAAGTAGTAGCCATCAGACCGAGGTCTTTCTTACGTACGCGCTTACCGGCAGCAGCGAACTTAGCGATAGCGCCTACCGGAGTAGCCTTAGAAGACTGGCCACCTGTGTTAGAGTAAACCTCAGTATCAAGAACAAGGATGTTAACGTCCTTACCGGAAGCGATTACATGGTCAAGACCACCGTAACCGATATCATAAGAAGCACCGTCACCACCGATAATCCACTGGCTGCGTTTAACAAGATATTGTTGCAGTTCAGCGATTTGCTTACAATGATTACATTTATCTTTGTTAGCTTCAACTACCGGGATAATCTTAGCTGCCAGTTCTTTAGTCTTGTCCGCATCCAGCATATTGTTGATCCATTCAGCGAACAGTTCTTTCACTTCAGCAGGAGTGCAATCAGCAGCAATAGCCTCGTTCATCACTTTCACGATACGGGCACGCATCTTCTCGTTAGCCAATTCCATACCCAAACCGAATTCACAGAAGTCCTCGAACAGTGAGTTAGCCCAAGCAGGACCGTGACCGTTTTCGTTCTTAGTGTAAGGAGTTGAAGGAACAGAGCCGGAGTAGATAGAAGAACATCCGGTAGCGTTAGCAACCATTTCACGGTCACCGAACAACTGAGAAATCAGTTTCACGTACGGAGTTTCACCACAACCTGAGCAAGCGCCTGAGAACTCAAACAACGGAGTAGCGAACTGAGAGTTCTTCACGTTAGACTTGATGTCAACCAAGTGTTGTTTAGTTTTCACGTTGTCTACGCAGTAAGTCCAGTTAGCCGCTTCAGCCAATTGGCTTTCGAGGTGTTTCATGGTCAATGCTTTACCACCCTTCTTCGGATTACCCGGACAGATGTCGGCACAGTTACCGCAACCCAGACAGTCGAGAACGTCAACCTGGATACGGAATGTCATACCGTCGAATACTTTACCTACCGCTTTCAGTTGTTCGAACTGAGCACCCTTCTGTTCTTCTGCATCGAGAACGAACGGACGGATAGAAGCGTGAGGACAAACGTATGCACACTTGTTACACTGGATACAGTTTTCCGGATTCCATTCAGGAACGAATGCGGCTACACCACGTTTTTCATATTTAGCAGTTCCTTGATGCCAAGTACCGTCTTCGATACCCTTGAATGCAGATACAGGCAGCAAGTCACCATCCTGTGCATTGATAGGACGAACTACTTCATTGATGAATGCAGGATCATTGTTTTCTGCTTTTGCGTCATCCGGCAGGTTAGCCCATGCAGGATCAACGGCCAAAGTCTTGTATTCACCACCACGGTCAACGGCAGCATAGTTCTTGTTGACAACGTCTTCACCTTTCTTTCCGTAAGACTTAACGATGAATTTCTTCATCTGTTCAACAGCCTGTTCAACAGGAATTACACCTGTGATACGGAAGAATGCAGATTGAAGGATAGTGTTGGTACGGTTGCCCAAACCGATTTCCTGTGCAATCTGAGTTGCATTGATATAGTATACGGAAATATTGTTCTGTGCAAAATATTTCTTCACCTTGTTCGGCAGGTTCTTAGCCAACTCTTCACCTTCCCAGATAGTGTTCAGCAAGAAAGAACCGTTCTTACGCAAACCACGGGTTACATCGTACATGTGCAGATAAGCCTGAACGTGACAAGCAACGAAGTTCGGAGTATTTACCAAATAAGTAGAACGGATAGGATTATCACCGAAACGCAAGTGAGAACAAGTGAAACCACCTGACTTCTTAGAGTCGTAAGAGAAGTAAGCCTGACAGTGTTTATCGGTATTGTCACCGATAATCTTCACAGAGTTCTTGTTAGCACCTACCGTACCGTCAGCACCCAAACCGTAGAACTTAGCTTCGAACATACCTTCGCCGCCTAAAGCGATTTCTTCTTTCTGAGGAAGAGAAGTGAAAGTAACGTCGTCTACGATACCGATAGTGAAGTGGTTCTTCGGCATCGGCATAGCCAAGTTTTCGAATACTGAAAGGATTTGGGCAGGAGTAGTGTCCTTAGAACCCAGACCATAGCGGCCGCCAACGATAACCGGAGCATTTTCTGCACCGTAGAAGCAGTCTTTAACGTCAAGATACAAAGGTTCACCGTTAGCACCCGGTTCTTTAGTACGGTCAAGAACTGCAATACTCTTGGCAGTCTTAGGTACAGCAGCCAGGAAGTGTTTTGCAGAGAACGGACGATACAGGTGTACGGCAACCATACCCACTTTTTCGCCGTTTGCTACCAGATAGTCGATAGCTTCGCGGGCAGCTTCTGTTACAGAACCCATAGCGATAATTACGCGTTCTGCATCTTCTGCACCATAGTAATCGAACAAACCGTATTTACGACCTGTGATCTTAGAAATTTCATTCATGTATTCTTCTACGATAGCAGGAACTGCTTCATAGTAGTTGTTGCATGATTCACGATGCTGGAAGAAGTGGTCGGGGTTTTCAGCCATACCACGAGCTACCGGATTCATAGGATTCAGTGCGCGGGCACGGAATTCAGCCAAAGCTTCCTGGTCGATCAGCGGAGCAAGATCGTCATTTTCCAACATTTCAATCTTCTGGATTTCGTGAGATGTACGGAAACCATCGAAGAAGTTCATGAACGGAACGCGAGATTTGATGGTAGCCAGGTGAGCAACACCAGCCAAATCCATAACTTCCTGTACAGAGCCTTCAGCCAACATCGCAAAGCCAGTCTGACGAGCTGACATTACGTCCTGGTGGTCACCGAAGATACACAATGCGTGAGAAGCCAATGTACGAGCAGATACATGGAATACGCAAGGCAAGAACTCACCGGCAATTTTGTACATGTTAGGGATCATCAGGAGAAGACCTTGAGAAGCAGTGTAAGTAGTAGTCAACGCACCAGCCTGAAGAGAACCGTGAACTGCACCGGCAGCACCACCTTCAGATTGCATTTCCTGTACCAATACTGTTTCGCCGAAGATGTTCTTGCGTCCTGCGGCAGCCCATTCGTCTACGTACTCAGCCATAGTCGAAGAAGGAGTGATGGGGTAGATAGCAGCTACTTCAGAGAACATATACGAGATATGCGCTGCAGCCTGGTTACCATCACAAGTGATGAATTTCTTCTGTTTAGTCATAACTAAATTAAATATTTAAGTAAATAAATCTTTTAATATAAAAAACCGAACATCCAGAGAGGTATCTGGTTGCCTCGGCCTATTTCCGCTTTGTGCAATGCGTACGTCACATTCGGATTGTTCTTTATCTTTGCTCCTTCCTGGCAAATCTTGAACGGCATTACTTCGTCTACCATAAACGAGTAGTTCTTGTCTCCTTTATGTATCTTATGGTCTTTCCATAAGGAATTTGCAAAGAAAGTGTCCAGTACATCCTGTTCTTCTACTTTCACCGGATAGATGGAATACATCAGGTTGGAGTTGTGCATCATTATCTTTGATGGTTTTTTCGGAAATTCTTCCCCTTTCGGATAAACCAGGTTAATGAGTCGTGCATCCGCCAGATACTTGATGTAATTCATCACCGTGGCGCGGGATGTCTGTATGTCGCTTGCCAGTTGACTCACATTGGGAGCTTTCGGACCGTCGACAGCGAGCAAATATAGTAATTTTTTTATCTTTGAAAGATATTTCAGTTCAATTTGTTTGAGGAGCAGTATGTCCACTTCCACCATCATGTTCATCGTTTTCAGCAGATTCTCCGAAAAGTTACGCTTTTCGAGAAAGAACGGGTAAAAACCATGATGCAGGTAATCCTGGAAATAATCCAGCGGACGAACTTTGGAGAGTACTCCTTTGGCAATCTGTTCGTGCGTGCTTAGAATCTCTTCAAGGCTGTAAGCCCGGAATTTCATACCTGTCTGTAAGTTCAGAAATTCGCGGAAAGAGAATCCGCGCAGGTTATAGCTTTTTGCAATATCACGTAGTTCGAGGTTTTCTTCTTTCAGTCGCATCACGGACGAACCGGTAAAGACAATCTTCAGATTGGGAAAACGGTCGTAACACATACGCAGTTCTTTGCTCCATTCCGGGTGCTTGAATACTTGGTCGATCAGTAATACTTTTCCACCGCGTTTCTGAAACTCGTTGGCAAAATCTACAATGCTGTGTCCAGAGAAGTAGAAATTGTTCATATTGATGAACAGGCAGGAACGGTCGTTCCCGAATTTCTCTTTGGCATATTGGAGCAGGAAAGTGGTTTTTCCTACGCCACGTGTCCCTTTGATACCAATCAGACGGTCGCTCCAGTCGATCTCGTCCATGAGGTCGCGGCGAACGGGGGCATTGGTGTGCTCAACAAGATAGGAGTGCGTGCGATAGAATGATTCCATTTCTGTTCTTTGTTTTTCGGGGGGCAAATATAGGGCTTTTTTTAGGATTTGCAAAGTAGAGATGGCAAAATTGTGCTTTTAATTCTAACTTTCTGTTTATTGTAGTCATTCCTGACTATTTCCTGCATATATTTGCAGAATAAAGTTTGAATTCGTTTGAAATGGCTAAAAAGACTCTTTATATATTCAACCCGGAACATGATTTGGCATTGGCTAGCGGTGAAACGAACTATATGGCACCGGCTTCCGCACGGCAGATGGCATTCGAACTGGCTTTGTTGCCGATTTGGTATGCGGAAGAGGGGAGTGCGGTGCTGGCTCCTTCCGCTTATAATCTCGACTATCTGAAAAGAATGCAGGAGTTATTGGGACTTTCCGTACATCTGATGACAGAACCTGAACTTGCTTCCGAAGCGGATCTGGATATACGCCCTTGGGGGTGGGATGCAGCTTTGCGGAAACGGCTGTCAGGATTGGGGGGGAGTGAAGTCCTGCTTCCTTCTATGTGGCAATTAAACGCTTGGCGGGAATATTCTCATCGTTCTAAAGCTGTTGCATTGCTCCCTGAATTACAGCTGAATGAATATTTCTGCGGAGAATCTTATTATTTGAAGACACCGGAAGAATGGAAAGCTTTTGTGGAAGGGCGGGAATGCTGCCTGTTGAAAGCTCCGCTTTCGGGAAGTGGTAAAGGTCTGAACTGGTGCAAAGGCATATTTACTCCTTTTATCTCCGGTTGGTGTGCGCGCGTGGCTGCCTCGCAGGGTGGAGTCATTGCAGAACCTATATATAATAAGGTAGAGGATTTTGCTATGGAGTTTTATTCCGATGGCGCAGGTGAAGTGACATTTGCGGGATATTCCCTCTTCCATACCGGAAAGAGCGGAATGTATGAAGGAAACTGTCTGCTTTCTAATAAGGCAATCCGGAAACAACTTTCGCAATATGTTCCTTCAGAAGTTCTGACGGACTTGGAGAACCATTTGAAATACAGACTTTCTGCATTGGTAGGAACCGTTTATAAAGGTTATCTTGGAGTTGATATGATGGTTTGCCGGTTTCCGGAAAATGAAAAGCCGGTTTTTCGGATTCATCCCTGTGTGGAAATCAATCTGCGCATGAATATGGGAGTCATGACACGTTTTTTGTATGACCGCTATGTACACCCTGATTCAACAGGGCACTTTGTGATTGTTTATCACCCTTCGGAAGGTGAAGCCTTGAAGGAACATGAACGAATGTCTGCAACTTATCCGTTGGAAATCAGGGAAGGGAGAGTGTACTCCGGTTATTTACCTTTGGTTCCTGTTCATAGGAGAAGTTGTTATTGGGCGTGGATATTGGTAGCTCCCGATAATATTTAACTTTATCTGTTCACACCAGCCAGCGATTGATATTGCGTTTTTCCGCACTGAACTCCACCCCGATCTTTATCACTTCACGTCCGTCTGCCTGATACGGTATCAGATAGCCTTTATCGTCAATCTGCTTCAATGCCGCTTCTGCCGTGTCATGCAGCTTGAATTCGAAGACATAGATATATTTAGGTGTTTTCACTACGGCATCTGCACGACCGCGGGCGCTGCGTACTTCGGCATCAGTGAACTGTCCCATAAGTTTGAAGACAATATAGAAAACCACTTGGTAGTGACGTTCTGTCTGCTCGTTCAATTCGTAGTTGAAATCAGCAAAGAAGGCTTGCAGGCGGGTGAGAAAGGCATCGTAGTCTCCCGAACGAAGTTCTTGTACAAACTTGCCGATGTAAAATCCTTGGTCACTGTTTCTCACTCCGGTGTAAAATGGAACTAGGAAATTTATGAAGCCGTAGCGGACTTCATCATTAGGAAATTGCAATAGATAGTTGCCAAATTCCCTATCGAAATCTTTTATCGTCAGATAGCCACTTTGGTAAATCAACGGAATCGGGTTATTGGAATCTACACGATATTCGGAGAACATGGAAGACGGTGCTTCGATCCCGTCAAGCAAAGTACGCAGGTCATATTCGGTTTCTTGCAGCATCTCGACGAGGAAAGTCGGAGTACCGGTTTGGAACCAGTAATTGTCAAACACTTTTGATTTCAGGACATTCAGTACACTGAACGGATTGAAGATACCTACTGAGTTAATGCAAAAATGATAGCCATCGTAGAGACGTGTCATTCGTTGTACCGCGTCATCATAAGAAATGGAATTATTGGCTGCAAGTATCTTGATTTCCGGTTGGAAGGTATCCAATAATTCTTGAAGCGTGATGCCGCAAAGGGTTCCGTAATCGGGCCATAAAGTAATATCCTGCAACTGGTTGAGGTCACTGAATACACTTACTTGCGAGAATTTCGTCACTCCTGTGAGGAAGACGAAACGCAGGTAGCGGTCGGTACTTTTCAATACTCCGTAAAAGGCTTTCAGGGTTTTACGGTAGTCGTCTAGCAGGTCGTCATTGCCCAAAGCTTGCAGCAGCGGTTTGTCGTATTCGTCTACCAGGACTACGACACTGCTACCAGTTTGTTCGTAGGCACGACGGATGACACCGGAGAAACGACCGGAAAGAGTGTTCTCGTCTATTCCTTTGCCATATTGGATTTCCCATAAGGTGAGTTGACGGCTGAGGATATCATAAAGTCTTTCAGGAGAATCGTACTTCTCGGCATTCAAATCCAGATGCAGCACGGGATGCTTTTCCCATTTCGTTTCCAGCTTTTCAATGGCAAGCCCTTCGAAGAGTTCTTTCTTTCCTTCAAAGTAGGCTTCAAAGGTAGAGAGAAGAAGACTTTTACCGAAACGGCGTGGACGGCTCAGAAAGTATGGAGTAGATGTATAAGCTATTTTCCATACAAGCTCTGTCTTATCTACATATAGATAATCACCCTTACGAAGTTTCTCAAAGGTCTGTATCCCGATAGGGAGTTTACGAAGCAAGTCATTCATTGTTATTTTCTTTTTAGTGGTTCAAAGATAATCATTATTTTCGTAATATTTCGTTTTCAATATCTCAAAGAACGGGCGTTGTAGTTTTGTTTCACTGGAAAATTATCATTTTGCTCGTTTTACACGGTTATAAACTAATTCATTTTAGTACTGATTTGAACTTAAATACTACATAGTGAAAAAAATATCTATCATACTATCATTTGTTTTTATATTATGCTAATTGTCAGAGAAATAAGTCTGATAGATGTTTTTCTAAAAAAGGTATCTATCATACTTATACCACCAAAAATAGGGTATCTCTCATCAATAAAATAGCCGAATAAGGGTCGGACAGGCGTAAGATGGTTTGTTTTTGTTGCAATGAATCTGTATAAATCTGACCTGTATGGCTTGATAATCCCACTTTAATAGCGGTAAGTTTATAGCCCACATCTGTGTGACGAACAGCCTGCATACGTGGGCTGTACGGTTTACAGGTGCGGGCTGTTCAGCCTACATATGTAGGCTATAAAAAGATTACCGTTTCCAATGAATTATTTAGCTGCCAAATACAGGTTATTATCTTATGAAGTGGATATCCTTGTGGCTTCATATGGACATTTTTCCCTGATACTGCACTAAAACGGATGCAGTATTGGTATGATAGATACCCGTTTTTTGCGACAAAAGTATGATAGATACCTGTTTGAAAAATCATCTATCATAGTTATTCTTTTGATAATTAATACAATATAAAAATGAATGATAGTATGATAGATGTTTTTTCATTATGTAGCCTAAGTTCACTCTTGTATCGCTACACTCTCATTTCCGTAACGGTCTACGGCTGTAACAGCGAAATGCTTTTTTGCATTCCAGGGCAGGATAGGGGCATAGATATAACTTGTCTCCCTGATATTCTGCGCTACGATATTTTCCGGTCGGCTGGTGTCTACCGGATACTCATTGGAAGCGTAAATCACATACATCGGATTATTATGCGGATCATTATCAGTAGCAGCCTGCCACTTTAATTCCGTATATTCATGGTCGATATCAGTTACTTTCAGTTCGGATGGAGCTGTGGGCGGCACATTATCCAACCAGGGCATTGGTGGCTGTAATGCAGGGTATGCGTAGAAGTTTTCAACTAGTTCATCGTAGATACCTTGAGTATTCTCCATGAGATACTTTACCCGGTAGTGTGCTTCACCCGCCAGTTTATGACTACGGATGAAATTCATCTGACGGTCTATCTCGTCACGCGTCCATTTTCCTTCGTCGGGATGAAGGAAATAAATGCCGAGCCCCGGAATCACCTGTCGTCCATTACTCTGTTCTTGCCAGTCGAGGGCAAAAGGATAGAAACTGTTTCCCTGGAAATACATCATCGGATATATCTGATCCATGATGCCTTCTCCGAGCCATCCTTGCGGGTCTTGATAAACGGTATGAAAAGCATTCCACCCACGGGAAGGGTAACGTGAAGTATCACGATATTTTCCTACCGGGCTGGCACTTAGCTTCACCCACGGTTTCATCGCTTTTACACCCTTATATATATAGCGTACGATTTCCGAAATATTATCCCGTCGCCACTGTTCTACTGTACGACCTTTGCCATATCGGCGGAAGTCGTACTTGTCGGGAAAGAGGGGAGCATTCTCGGGATAACGCAGGTAATCGAAATGCACTCCGTCAATATCATAGCGGCTTACGACTTCCCGCACCAGTTTCATCAGATACTCTTTAGTTCCCGGATGTCCAGGATTCAGGAAATATTCATTCTTATACGGTACGCAAATATCTTTCATCCGCTTGGTGACGGACTGGCTACCGAGAGAAGCAACGTGTTTCCTGTTTCCTAGCGGAATAGTCACCATCCAGGCATGGCACTCCATGCCCCGCTTGTGACATTCCTCAATGGCAAAGGCGAGCGGGTCATATCCGGGATTTCCGCCGGATTTCCCTGTCAGGATAGAGTTGAAAGGTTCGATAGACGAGGGATATAGCACATCCCCGCGTGTACGTGTCTGAAACAGGACGGTATTAAAGTTGGCTGCTTTCAGTTTATCGAGAATATCTACGAGTTCTTCCTTCTGTTTGCGGATACTTTGCGGACTTACAGCTCGTGTACGAGGCCAGTCGAGACCATATAAAGCTGTGAACCATGCGGCACGGACTTCATACTTGGGCTGTGCAGCCATCGGGAGTAAAGGAAGCAAAAGTGAAAGAATGAAAATATATCGACGCATATTCTTTATTTTTTGTTTTAAATCCCTGCAAAGTTAGTAAAAGTGTCGGTATTGTTGGGCTATTTCGTGAGATTATGTTACATTTGCCAAGCTAAAAAAAGACACACTATGATTACATTTACTCTATGCCTGCTTGCATTGATAGTAGGCTATTTTACGTATGGACGCCTGATGGAGCGCGTCTTTGGTCCGGATGACCGTAAAACACCGGCACTAACCAAGGCTGATGGAGTGGACTATATCCCCTTGCCAACCTGGAAGATTTTCATGATTCAGTTTCTTAATATTGCAGGATTAGGCCCGATTTTCGGGGCAATTATGGGAGCGAAATTCGGAACGTCTTCTTATTTATGGATAGTATTGGGAAGTATTTTTGCAGGTGCGGTGCACGATTATTTTGCCGGAATGCTTTCTTTACGCAATGGTGGTGAAAGTTTGCCTGAAATCATCGGCCGTTATTTAGGGCTTACAACGAAACAGATAATGAGAGGATTTACCGTTATCCTGATGATTTTGGTAGGTTCCGTGTTTGTGGCCGGCCCTGCCGGACTGCTGGCAAAACTTACACCGGAAAGTCTGGATGCCACGTTTTGGATTATCGTTGTGTTTGCCTATTATATTTTGGCAACTTTATTGCCTGTAGATAAAATCATTGGTAAAATCTATCCGCTGTTTGCGGTGGCGCTACTGTTTATGGCAGTAGGTATCCTGGTGATGCTTTACGTTCATCATCCTGCCTTGCCGGAACTGTGGGATGGGTTACAAAATACAAATCCCGAAGCGAGCGAGCTTCCTATTTTCCCGATTATGTTTGTGAGTATTGCTTGCGGGGCAATTTCCGGTTTCCACGCTACGCAAAGTCCTTTGATGGCACGTTGCATGACTTCGGAACGTCACGGTCGCCCGGTGTTCTACGGTGCGATGATTACCGAAGGTATTGTTGCCCTTATTTGGGCTGCCGCCGCTACTTACTTCTTCCATGAGAACGGGATGGGAGAGAGTAATGCTTCGGTTATAGTGGATGCCATTACAAAAGAATGGTTGGGAGCAGTCGGTGGAGTGCTCGCTATCTTGGGAGTGATTGCCGCACCAATTACTTCGGGAGATACGGCTTTCCGTTCCGCCCGTCTGATTGTGGCGGATTTCCTGGGACTGGAACAAAAAAGTATGCGTCGTCGTTTATACATCTGCGTTCCGATGTTCGTAGTTGCTATCGGTCTGCTTTTGTATAGCTTACGTGATGCGAACGGATTTAATATGATATGGCGTTATTTCGCTTGGGCTAACCAGACGTTGGCTGTGTTTACTCTATGGGCTATAACAGTATTTTTAGCGGTATCCAAGAAACCTTATATCATTACTTTGATACCGGCATTGTTTATGACAAGTGTATGTTCTACTTATATATGTATTGCTCCTGAAGGCTTGGGACTTTCGCACGTAATTTCTTATAGCGTTGGTATAGCGTGTGTGGTGATTGCGGCAGTTTGGTTCTACGTCTGGCTGGGCAAGCAGAAAACAAGAAAATTATCAGAATGAAGAAAATAAAGAAATCGACGGGAGTTGCGCTTGCATTCCTTATTTATGTATCAGTAACTGCGGCTTATTTGTTGCCACGTAACACTGAAGTTGGTCTGACAGAGAAAATACTGACGGTGGCCGTATCTTATGTCATTGTCTTCCTCCTCTGGTTGGTACTCCGGAAAAAGGAACAAATGCGTGAACGCCGCAAAAAAGACGAACAATCTATTCACTTAAAAAAGTAAGTTTATGAAGAAATTAGCTTTGGCTCTTTGCTTATTGGCAGTCTCTTTCACTGCACAGGCACAATTTGAGAAAGGAACTACGATTATTAATCCTTCATTGTCGGGATTGGACTTTTCGTATAGTAAAAATGATAAAGCAAAATTTGGTCTTGGCGCACAGGTTGGTACGTTCTTTGCCGAAGGTATTGCCTTGATGGTAAATGCCGGAGCCGACTGGTCGAAACCGGTAGACGAGTACACATTGGGTACGGGAGTACGTTTCTACTTTAACAAAACTGGTATTTATCTGGGTGGCGGACTTGACTGGAACCGTTTCCGTTGGAGTGGCGGCAAGCATCAGACAGACTGGGGATTGGGTATCGAAGCCGGATATGCTTATTTCCTCTCCCGTACAGTGACTATCGAACCTGCCGTTTATTATAAATGGCGTTTCAACGACGGTGATATGTCACGTTTCGGTGTTAAGATAGGATTCGGATTTTACTTATAAATAAATTGAGATTTAGTCTATTCCCTCTTAGTAAGTAAAAGTTTATTAAGAGGGATTGATGTCTTGTTTGCTATTGTTGGTTTATTCTTTTTCTTTTAAGATATAGAAACAACTTGTGCTTGCAAAATTCCTTAGATAGGGTATTTGGGAAATTGTATTATTCAATTTATATGGAGATACCCCAAATTTTATTTTATAGTGAGGATTAATGAGCCATAGTTGCCTATTTAGTATTATTAGATTAGTCTTTTTAATTAATCTTTCGAATAATTCTATTGATACCCTTGTCTTTTTAATAGAAAGCAATTCTTTGATACAATCCGCATCCACTTTGAATATTTTTAGAAGTAATCGGTATATAGAAACAGGAAATAAATGAATAAAAGGCAAATAGGACAAGAATCGATTCCTGCATATTTGTTGGTGACCTCCAAATGGCATTTGCCATGCTGGGAATGACATAAAGACAATGCCTTGTGGTTTAAGGTATTTGCTCAGATTAGATAAGAACAGTTCTTTTTCTGTGATATGTTCAAATACATCATGGCAGATAATAATATCAAAATTCGACTCTAATTCCTTTAGCTTAAATATATCTGATGCTATAAATTCACCTTCTGCATGAAGCTCATTAAAAAAGTTTTTTGCGTCTTTAATACGAGTTTTAGCCATATCAACCCCGATAGTATTACATCCTATTTCTGAGAAAGGAAGCAAATTGCCTCCATCACCACAACCAATTTCCAATACATTCATTCCTGCTTCTATTGTATGCCAACTTTGGATATAGGGGATAAAGTAGTTTCTACTTGTTATAGATAATTCTTTGAAATATATATTTCTGTTCTTGTGACGCTCTTGCATAATGATAGTTTCATGTGTAAAGATTGATTCAATTGAGATTACTTTATATAGTTATGATAAACTATTTCCTAAAAGACTGCATGATAATCTTTGTTTTTTTACCATGATAAGCGAATACCTATAGGTAATGTCATATTGAATGGCTTTGCAGTCCTAATTGTATTCAGTTTATTTCCGTTGTTGAAGTAGTATCGTAAATTAGGTTCTGCATAAATTCCAATAGAGGGAGTTATATGATACTGAATGCCTATGCCAAAGTCGGCTGACCACTGTAAATGTGGATATAGGCTACTCTTTTTTTGAGATATAATTTGTCCGTTTTCAGATGTAAGTTTTTCTGAAGTAGCTTTTGCAGGTATATCCAAAGTCATTCCAGCGGAAGTATATAGGGAGAATCTTCGTTGTTTCCATACATTGAAAGAACCTTTGATTGGGATTCCTACATAACTGATTTTCTGTATATTCTCTAAATAAGAATCGCCAATGACAGTAAAGTCAGAACGTAGGTATGTATATTGTATTCCAGTTTCTATGCCCCAATATTCATTTATATTTTTACGCAACGAAAGCGATAATGTAATAGGGATATGATGGTATGATTTTTTCAGTACCTCTTTGGAATGTCCAGATGAAATATCGCCGGGGATTCTTGATTTGTGAGAGTTGATTTGTTTTTCTCCACTTGAATAAGATAAAGCCAACGACCAATTTCTTTGATCATTGGAAAATTGTTTTGGAGTATAAATACTATAAAACTCTTTCCGTTCTTTGGTATCTTGATTTTCTATTATCTGGTGATTCGAGAGTTTAATACTGTCTTTTTTTCCTGAAACACTGTCTTGTAAAATAACCTCTTGTTTGGATATCTTTCTTATAGATTCAGAATCTGCATACCGAGGAGGAGTAGGTGCATGATTTAAAATAGTTTTTATAGAATCTTTTGGCAGTATGCTTTCGTCTTTTTGTTCTTTCTCTTTCTGTGTAGTCGCAATACTTTGTTCTGTTGTAACAGTTTTCTTGGATGTATAGAGCCATATTTGTATAAAAATAATAGATAACAATATAAATAATCCAATCATAATACGGTATTGGGATATAAGTTTGCGTAGTATATCTTTTGCTCTTGATAATTGCGATGAGGAAGAATGAGGAGCTATATTTAGCAATAAACCGATTTCTTTGTGAGACAATCCTTCTAATACAGCTAATTTGAAAACTTTGTTATAGCCTTCCGGAAGTGATTCTATCATTTTGAGCATCGTTTTGTAGGACGGGAAATCATTAGAGGGAAATGTGTCTATGGGAGCTTCATCTTCACCTATCTCTTCTAAAGAGATTGTAGATATTGAACTGCACTGTTTCAAATATCTTAAAGATATATTTTTCATAATCGTTCCCATCCAGTGCTCTAATTTTTCAGGAGAATGTAGGGAGCTTATAGAGGTGAAGATGATAATAAAGCCGTCATGCAGAAGGTCTTGTACAATTTGCCTGTCAGAGACATAATGAAAGCAGATTTTTGTCATCTTATCGGCATAAGTTTGGTAGAGCCAACTTAAAGCCTGCTTATCTCCTTTTTTACATAACTCTACGAGTTTATTTTGGTTCATGTGTTTTTACGTTCTATATGACATTCTATAATAGATATGATGTATAAAAGTCAAAAAGACTGCATGCCTTTTGATATTTTAACATTCTTATCCTTAGTCTTTGGGATAAGGTGAAGATGAGATACGTTAAAATGTAATCAGTTTAAGGATAGTTAATTGATTGGCGTGTTTGGCTAGCTGTTTGTGTCTAGAGGTAGGAGACACAATTTGGATAAAAAAACAAAATGCAAGGCTTTGAACACTCCTTCTAAAAGTAAAGAGTGCAGATGCCTTGCATATATTGGGAAGAGATTAAGATATAACGAATCCGGGACAAGTATTTCTATCCCAGTTTTTCTTTCAAAAACTGCCCCGTATAGCTTGCTCCGCAAGCAGCCACTTCTTCGGGAGTACCTACGGCTACGATGTTTCCACCTTTGTCTCCACCTTCGGGACCGAGGTCGATTACATAATCGGCACATTTGATAACGTCCATATTGTGCTCGATAATAACGATGCTGTGTCCCCGACGAATTAGTGCGTCGAAAGCATCCAGCAATTTGCGGATATCATGGAAGTGCAATCCCGTAGTCGGTTCGTCAAAGATGAACATGGTAGGGTCTGCTTTCTCCTGACTTAAATAGAATGCCAGTTTCACACGCTGGTTCTCACCGCCGGAAAGGGTGGAAGAGGATTGTCCCAGTTTGATATATCCTAACCCTACGTCCTGTAAGGGAAGCAGCTTCTTCACAATTTTCTTCTGTCCGTGCTCATTGAAGAATTCAATAGCCTGGTTCACGGTCATTTCCAATACATCATAGATACTTTTATCATGGAATTTCACTTCCAATGTGTCGGACTTGAAACGTTTTCCGTGGCAGGATTCACATTCCAGTACCAGGTCTGCCATGAACTGCATCTCTACGGTGATTGTTCCGTCACCCTTACATTCTTCGCAACGTCCGCCTTCGCTGTTAAAACTGAAGAATCCGGCTGTATAACCCATTTGTTTGGCTAAAGGCTGCTCAGACCATAGTTTACGGATTTCATCATATGCCTTGATATAAGTCACCGGGTTGGAACGTGATGATTTGCCAATCGGGTTCTGGTCTACAAATTCTACATTCCTCAGGTCGCGCAGGCTACCACCGATAGAGGAGAATTCTCCCGGACGGTCACTACATTCATCCAGTTCACGCTTCAGTGCCCGGAAGAAAATGTCCCGTACCAGCGTACTCTTGCCGGAACCGGAAACTCCGGTAACGACTGTCATTACGTTGAGCGGGAAACGGGCGTCCACACCTTTCAGATTATTTTCGCGCGCGCCTTTTAATTCTATATAGTTGTTCCACGGACGGCGATGTTCGGGAACGGGAATTTCTTCTTCTCCCAAGAGATAACGCACCGTGTGGCTGTTGCTTCCTTTTTTCAAGTCTTTCATGTCGCCCTGAAAAACGACTTCTCCCCCCAGACGTCCGGCATTAGGGCCTATGTCGATGATATAATCCGCAGCACGGATGATTTCTTCGTCATGTTCCACGACTACTACCGTGTTGCCTAACTGTTGTAGTTGGCGTAATACATAAATCAACCGATCCGTATCACGACTGTGAAGGCCGATACTTGGCTCATCGAGGATATAAAGGCTACCTACAAGGCTGCTTCCCAATGATGTTGCCAAATTGATACGCTGGCATCTCATCAGGCATCTATGGTTATATTTTTAAGTTCATCTATGTTAAAAAGCCTGTCAGAAGAATTAATTGCAGGTGGATATAGTAAAGATACACCTTGTGCCATAATATATAAAGTTACATGGGAAGATGAATTAAAAGTTGTTACAACACTTGAAAATTTAGAAAAAGCAGGCAGAGAAAATAATATTTCAAAAACTGCACTTGTGCTTGCAGGCGATTTTTTAGGGGATGAGTATGAACGCTCAAAACTTTATGACGGCACATTTTCCCATGAATTTAGAAAAGGCACTGATGGATAAAATATATATAATATCATTTACACAAAAAGGGGCAGAATTAAGTTTAAAACTGCATAAAATATATCCTGATGCACTGCTTTATGGCAAATATCCATTTGATAATATAAAAATGCTTGAAAAAGACATAAAATCGTTTACAGCAGATATTTTTTATGAAAGCAGGGCAGTGATATTTATATCAGCTGTTGGGATAGCTGTGCGTGCAGTTGCTCCACTTATAGTGTCAAAAAATAAAGATGCAGCAGTTATTGTTTTAGATGATAATGGCAGATATGTTATACCTGTGCTTTCCGGTCATATTGGCGGAGCTAATGAAATGGCTTTAAAAATTGCAGAGTATATAAATGCAGAGCCAGTGATAACTACTGCAACAGATATAAATAATAAATTTGCAGTAGATGTATGGGCAGAAAAAAATAATTTATATATTGATGATATAACTATGATAAAAGAAGTATCATCAAGGCTTCTGAGAAATGAAAAGATAGGGTTTGTTTCAGAATATCAAGTATCAGGCATAATGCCTGATGGTATAGTTGCGGATATGCAGCAGGAATGCGGAATAGTGATAGCCGATAATTTAGAGATTAAGCCATACCCTTATACAATGCAGCTTATACCAAAAGAGTATGTTTTAGGGATAGGTGCCAGAAAAGATGCAGAATATAATTATTTAAAAGATTTTATAGAAAGAGTATTGAAAGAAAATAATATAGATAAAAGAAAAATACTTGCAATAGCAAGCATTGATATTAAAAAAGATGAAAAAGCTATATTAAAGCTTTCAAAATATTTAAATGTGCCTTTTGTTACATATTCTGCAAAGCAGCTTACAGATATGCAGGGAGATTTTACATCTTCAAATTTTGTAAAAAAAATTACTGGTGTAGATAATGTGTGTGAAAGGGCAGTGAAATGTTTTAATGGCAGTGAAATTATAGTAAAGAAGCTATGTGAGAATGGATTTACTTTATCAATAGGCCATAAATTATGGCAGGGAAGTTTTTAAAAAGGGGATAGTATGAAAGGAAAAATATACTGTATAGGCACAGGGCCCGGAAAAGATGACTTAATATCAGAAAGAGCATTAAAAGCGATAGAAAAAAGCGATGTTATTGCAGGTTATGGAGTATATACAGACTTAATAGCTCACTTAATAAAAGATAAAGAGCTTATAGTAACACCTATGAAACAGGAAAAATCAAGATGTGAAAAAGCATTAGAAAAAGCAGAGGAAGGTAAAACTGTATCACTTATTTCAAGCGGTGATGCTGGAGTATATGGTATGGCAGGGCTTTTAATAGAAACAGCAGAGATAAGTGATGTGGAAGTGGTAGTAATACCCGGTATCAGTGCTGTTTTAGCAGCTGCTGCAAAACTTGGTGCACCATTAACTCATGATTTTGCAGTTATTTCTCTTAGTGATTTACTAACACCTTGGGAAAAAATAGAAAAAAGGCTTATTGCTGCAGCAGATGCAGAATTTATTATTGCAGTATATAACCCATCAAGTAAAAAAAGAGCAGATTATCTAAAAAGAGCATGCGAAATCATATCCCCATATATAAATGAAAATACATTGTGCGGATATGTTAGAAACTCTTGCGGGAAAAAACTGTACGGAGTGCGGGATCTCCAAACTACCGGACAACTTTAGCTGGACCTGCTCCTGCGGAGCGGAGAACAAGGGAAAGTTCTGCACCAAGTGCGGCAGTCCGTTTTAATCTCTTTGGGGTTAATGAACTATGAAAAAGAAAAATGTGTGTAAAGTGATGATTATCGTGTCAGCCCTCT